>ERZ827512.188-NODE-188-length-98172-cov-6.924213_pt1 | contig 98172 bp, 98 predicted proteins | sample MGYA00519916_ERZ827512 | MGnify/ENA primary metagenome ERZ827512 (study PRJEB31778, sample SAMEA3449335) | human gut metagenome | biome: human gut; feature: human-associated habitat; material: faeces | place: United Kingdom | collected 2010/2012 ...
CAAGGGACTGAAAATCCCTGTGTCGCTGGTTCGATTCCCGCTGGAGCCACCAGTTTGATAAAAACTCGAGTTTCGAGATAAATAACCAAGCATCGCATGATGCTTTTTTTTATTTCAAAAAAATCTCCTATCATACGATAAGAGATATAATATAAATCTACTTCAATGTTTTAATTTTTGGTTTATTATTTAATTCAAATTCAAATTCATCAGCTAACACTTTTTGATCATTAATTAAAAAGTTAATATTTCTGTCAGCTGCCTTCATTTTAAATATATTCTCATTTCCTTTAATATTTACAACCATAGTTTCAGAATCTAAATAATATAATACCTGGTCACCACTTTCACTATCACATACCTGCAAAATTCTATGTATTCTTGTAGAATTTAATTCAGGATTGTTAGCTGTATTTACGCCATGCTCAAATAATTCAAGTAAGCCCTTTAAATTTCTAAGGGGATAGTTTAGAGTAGGTAACTGTTTTTTATTTTCCAATACTTTACCATCTTTTAATTCAGCATATCTTTTAAGCTGTTCATCAGTCATATTATTTGACCATATCATTCCTTTATCATTTAATACATTATATATACTTGTCATAGTATCAAGTTCTTTATCCGCAAGTTTTTTCAAAAAAATTGCTAAACCATCGGGATCATAATTTTCTATATAACTGTAATATTCTTTTTTTACTTCTTTCGTAATTACACAAGGAATATCGTTATTAGCACATAAATTTCTGATTAAAATAATTCTAGCTGTTCTCCCATTACCATCTTCAAATGGGTGAATTTGTAAAAATTTAATATGAAACATAGCCTCCCTTAAATAAGGATCTAGCTCGTTCCAGATATTATAATAATTATCAAACAATTGATACATTTCCATATAAATATATTGTGGTTTAGCTCTTTCTAATTTTGAACCATTTACTTCTACCTTAGTTGTTCTAAAATTATCATACTGTTCATTTGTTAGTATTCTTTCAATCTCCTTAATATTATTTATAGTAAGTTTTTCCTTAGTATCAATATCAAATGCGTATTCTAAGGCTTGAGACTGAAAATATAATTTTAATGCCTGACTAGTATCATTTAAATTTCCATACATATCTTCAATAGCTAGACTAGCATGGATAAATCTATTTGACAAATTTTCAAAATACTTCTTTCTAAATAAACTATTGTGGTTATATAATTCTTGCATATAATAATCCTTTCCAATAAATAACAATATTATAACACTATTTCAGAGAAAGTATATAAAAATTTTATAAAAGTATTGACGGCATTAATTAATTGTGATATTATTTAACTGTTCTCATGTTGGAAGTGGCATGCGCTCGTAGCTCAGCTGGATAGAGTGTTTGGCTACGAACCAAAAGGTCAGGGGTTCGAATCCCTTCGAGCGCACCATATCGGGAAGTGGCTCAACTTGGTAGAGCACTTGGTTTGGGACCAAGGGGTTGCAGGTTCAAATCCTGTCTTCCCGACCATAAGTAATTTAACGTTGAGAAATCAACGTTTTTATTTTGTAAATTTGACTTTTTATTCTACATTTTATATACTTAAATAAACAATAAGAAACGGGTTGATAGCAATGGAATTTATTGAAAATATAGAGAGAGAAGAATATACAAAGTTTGTAATTAATCACATCAATTCACATTTTCTAAAATCATACGAATGGGGAGTTGTTTCTAGAAAAAGAGGGTTAACACCACACTATGTCGGATTAAAAGACAAAAATAAACTAGTCGCAACAGCTTTACTATTGGAAAAAAAATTACCACTTGGTTATAAATATTATTACATTCCACGTGGCTATACTATAGATTATACAAACAAGGACTTATTAAATAAATTAACAAAAGAAATAGCAGCTTATTCAAAAAGAAACAAAGCCATATTCTTTCGAATAGATCCGGATATAAAACTACATACGATCGATGAGAATGCTAATGTCATAGAAGGGGAAAATAACTATGAATTAGTTAATACCCTAAAAGAACTTGGTTTTAAACATAAAAAACTAAACTTATATTTTGAAAATATGCAACCACGTTTCACATTTAGAATAGACTTAAGTCCAAGTGTTGAAACACTAAGAAAAAACTACAGTAAAAGTGTAAACAGATGGATAAAGATTGCAGACAAATATGGGGTTACGACAAAAATAGGTAATAAAGATGAACTACCAGAATTTGTAAGACTAATGAAAATGACTGAAAAAAGACAAGGTTTTTTTTCACACGAATATTCATTTTATGAAAGTATGTATGATGAATTTAAAAAAATAGATTCTGTAAGTCTTCTTCTTGCTAAAGTAGATATAGATAACATTTTAACAGTCATCACTAAAGAAATAGAAAATTGTGACAATGAAGGTAAAAAAGAAAAATTACTTCTTCAAAAAGAACATTTTGAAGCACTAAAGAAAAATCCTCATCACGATACTGTAAGTTCCTACATAAATGTTCACTATGGCAATAAGAGTTGGTATTTGTATGGAGCAAATGATATGGATTATAAAGATACCTATGCCAATTACAAACTATTTGATTTTCAAATAATGCATGCAAAAGAGCTAAACAAAGATATATTTGATGAATTTGGTACAGTTGGAAATCCAAAAACAAAAAAATCAATAGCAGGTCTTCATGAATTTAAACGAAAATTTGGTGGTGAGTATACAGAGTTTATTGGTGAGTTCACCTACATAGTAAATCCAGTTATGTATTTTCTATTTGAAAAACTAGTCGTATTCTACAGAAAACCACTAAAATTATTAAGACATATAAAGGTAAAAATTCAAAAGAATAATTAATTATAAAAGTACAAATTATGAACGCAGGTGAAATATGAAAAAAGATTCATTTTTAAAAGGTGCTGTAATGGCAACATTTTGTATAGTATTTAGTAAAATTCTAGGTATTATATATGTCATACCATTTCACGCTATAATTGGAACTAATGGTAGAGCACTATATAGTTATGCCTATAATATGTATATGCTATTTTTAAATTTCTCAACAGTAGGAATACCATTAGCAATAAGTAAAATAGTTAGTGAGTATCACGCCTTAGGCTATGAAGATACTAAAAAAAGAGCTTATAGAATTGCCCTAAAAATAATATTTGTAATGTCCATATTATCAACCATAGCTTTATTAGTATTAGCCCCAACAATTGCTAATACGATTATAGGTGATGTAAAAGGCGGTAACACAGTTGAAGATATAACATACGTATTACGTATATCAGCAAGTGCTATACTATTTGTAACGATGCTAAGTGGTGTAAGAGGCTATTTACAAGGTCATAAATATATAACTCCATCTTCTATAAGTCAAGTAATTGAACAATTAGTTAGAGTTATAATAATCATTTTTGGAAGCTACATAGCTGTAAAATTATTTGGCACCAAAGAAGCTGTAGGAGTAGCAATTTTTGGAGCAACAGCTGGAGCAATAGTTGCTTTAATATATCTTGAACTAAAAATGCGAAAGCAGTTAAAAAGTGAAGAAAATATCAAGGTAAAAGAAGAAGAAAAAAAGATTACAAACAAGTATCTAGTAAAAAAGCTCCTAGAGTACACCATACCATTTATAATCGTATCTGTAGCAGTTTCACTATATAATACAATCGATATGCTAAGTATTGTAAAACCATTAATGAAGTATGGACACTTAGCTATTCAAGATGCAGAAATGGTCCTATCAATAATTTCAACCTGGGGAGCAAAATTAAATAGTATAGTAACCTCTATAGCGGCCGGAGTAGTAGTTGCTGTTCTACCAAATATTACTAGTGACTACGTAAAGAAAAACTATAAAGAAGTAGACAAAAAAATAAACAAGACAATCCAGATGGTTCTATATTTTGTAATGCCAATGGTAATTGGACTTTCATTTTTAGCAGAACCAGTATGGTACTTATTCTATGGAAAAAGTCCATTAGGTGTAAAAGTATTCTCATATAGTATCTTTACCGCAATATTCTATTCATTATTCTTAAATATTCATACAATACTACAATCTGTTGGGCATCATAAAGCTGCCAATCGTGCTATAATTTTTGGCCTAGTAACAAAACTATGTCTAACAGTACCATTAATAATACTTTTCTCTAAGACTACAATAATTCCAGCATATTATGGTTCAATAACCGCAACAATACTTGCATATGTTACTTCAATTATTATAAGTCTTATAGACATAAAGAAAAATTTAAATGTTTCATTCAAAAGTACCAAAGAAAAAATATGTAAAATAACTTTTTCAAGTATTATCATGTTAGCAGTTCTTTTCTTAATAAAATTCTTCATTCCACTATCAGGTGGTAAAGTATACTCATTAATTATAGTAGTATTATATGCACTTATCGGTGGAATAATATATTTTGTATTAACCTCAAAAATGCATATATTTGAAGATATATTTGAATGTACCTTCAAAGAGTTTATAAACAAAATATTAAAAAGAAAAAAAGTCACCAATAATAATGAAGAAAAAGTACAGAATAATTAAACATAAATGATAAATTAATATTAAGGATGGTAAGAATATGGAATTTGTAACATTAACAAAAAAAGAATTCGATGGTTTTTCAAATAATTATAAAGATAAATGTTATCTTCAAAGTTCTAATATAGCTGAATTTAGAAAAACACAAGGTTGGCATACTGAATATGTTGGTGTAAAAGAAAATAAAAAGGTCCTAGCCGCAACACTTTTACTATCAAAAAAGCGTCATATCAAGAAAGAATTTTATACACTACGTGGACCACAGTTAGACTATACAAATAAAAAACTTCTAAGCTTTTTTATGACTGAGTTAAAAAAACATGTCAAAAACAATAATGGCTATTTCCTACGCATTGACCCATACATAGAAGTAAAATCTTTAGATAAAGATGGTAAAGAAACTGGTATCTTTGATAATTCTAATATAATTAAAAACTTAAAAGACCTTGGTTTTATTGAAGTAGAGTCAAAGCAAATGACTGATACAGTTCAAGCAAAATTTATGTATGTCATTGACCTAGAAGATAATTTAAATGATACTATGGCTGAAATGGATTCTAAGACAAGACAAATGATCAGAAAAAACGAAAAACAGGGTGTCGTAATAAGAGTCGGAGATAAAAATGATGTTGAATTGTTTGAAGATATAATGAATCAAACTAGTCAAAGACGTAAATTTAATGATCGTGGGCTTACATTTTATAAAAATATGTATGAAGCTTTAATCAAAGATAATATGATTTCACTAGTTTTTGCTGAATTAGACATTAATCTTGCCAGAGAAAATTTAAAGAGTGAACAAAAAGAAATAGAACTAGCAAGAAAAGACCGTGAAGAAAAGAGAAAACTCGGTAAATGTAACGAGAAAAAAGCCAAACAAAAAGAAGCAGAAGAAGAAAAAGCCTTAGAAAGAATTTCTAAAAAGAAAGCTGAACTAGCTGAACTTGAAGAAAAATATGGTAATAAAATAACCTTAGGTGGAATCTTATATATTTTATATGGCGATGAAGTCGCTTCCTTATTTGGTGGCTGCTACGAAGAGTTTAAAGAATATCAATGTTTCTATACAATTCATTATGAAATGATAAAATATGCTATTGACCACAAATATAAAAGATATAATTTCTATGCTATCAATAACACTCTAGATAAAAATGATAGCCAGTATGGTATATATCAATTTAAGCGTGGTTTTGGAGGACATGTAATAGAGTTTATTGGTGAATTTATCTTACCAGTAGATAAACCACTATATAAATCAGTAAAGATCTTATCATCAATAAAAAGCAAACTAAAAAAATAAATAGTGTACACAAAAAGTGTATGCTTTTTTTATTTTCAAACATCTACCTATAAAAAACATATCCTTATAAATTCCCATAAAAAATAAACACTTCTTCTTAAAAAATGCAAATTATAAAGACATTCTCATATAATTATGTAGGTGATTATACGTGGTTAAATTAAAACAAATAAAAAAAATTCTCTTAATTTTAATGATTACATTATCCCTAACAATCCCACTTCCAATAAATGCATTAAAGAACATAACCGCACCAACAGTCGCAATAGATAACAATAGGGGTAGAATCCTCTACGAAAATAGAGCTCATGAAAAAAGACTTATTGCCTCAACCACTAAAATATTAACTGCTATAGTAGTCTTAGAAAATAATGACTTAAATAAAAAAGTAACTGTTGGCAATGAAGTATTAAAAATGTACGGAACAAGTATCTACCTCCAAGTCGGTGAAAAAATGAAAGTAGAGGACTTGCTATATGGGCTTCTACTAAGATCTGGAAATGATGCCGCCGTAGTCTTAGCAACAGCAACGTCAGGTAGTGAAGAAAATTTTGTTAAATTAATGAACAAAAAGGCCAAAGAAATAGGTATGAATGATAGTACTTTTGCTAATTCTCATGGCTTAGACGAAGAAACAAAAAACTACTCAACTGCCTATGATATGGCTTTATTATCAAAGTATGCCTCCAAAAATAAAACGTATCAAAAAATAGTAGCAACAAAAAAATATGAATTATCAACTGGTACAAAAACTTATCTTTGGTATAATCGTAATAAACTTTTATCTAACTACGAATTCTGTACAGGTGGCAAAAACGGATACACACCAAGTGCTGGAAAAACACTTGTAACAACCGCCAAAAAAGATAACTTAAATATTAGTATAGTTACATTAAATGATGGTGATGAATACACGACACATCAAGAACTATATGAGTACCTTTTTGAGAATTATAAAAATTATAAAATAATTGATAAAAATATTTTTAACTCCACTAAAAGCTACACAGATGAAAACCTTTACATAAAAAAGTCTTTTTCTTATCCACTAACTCCAAAAGAAACAGACCAAATAAAAACACTAATCAGTATAAATAATCAAAATAAAAATAAAGTAGGGGAAATATCTATCTACTTAAAAGATGACAAAATTGGCTCCCTTGACATATATAAAAACAAACAAAAAAAGAAGGAAACATTCCTTCAAAAGATTAAAAACTTATTTATTAGATAATCTAAAGAAATTAATACTTGGTTGACATAAAAATCTAACTCCAACACCATTAGTACCAACACCAGATGAAATAAATAACTTTGAATTACCTACATTATATTTTTCACTATAATAGTTATTTGCTCCCTCATATTTAACAACACCACCTATAAAAGGTAAGATAATATTTCCATTATGTGAGTGTCCTGCTAATAAAAGATTTGCCTCATTTCCGCTCAATATATAATCTGTTAAATCTGGTTCATGAAAAATAACAATCTTATACAAATTACTATTACTATTAGCATCCTTAAAATAACTATATGCCTCATCTATATTATAATTTTTTCCTAATAAACTACCAACCCCAATTATAATAACTGGTAAATTATCATCATCATAAATTAAATCATAAGAGTTATTCAGTAATGAGAAATTAGCTTGTTTAATTATCGTCGTATACTCATCACCATCTTCATCACCCATAACAGCATATTTTCCAATACTAGCCTTAATACCTGACAAAGCTTTTATTAATTTTTCACGTTCCTTAGAAGAAATCTTATAATCTTTATCAATCAAATCTCCCGTAAAGATAACTAAATCTGGATTTCTAGTATTAATAAGTTTTACTAAGTTTTTAACATCACTCATAAAGACAGTTGATCCATAATGTAAATCTGAAAACTGAATAATTTTAGTACCAGAGAAATTATCTGGAATCCTCTCATCTATTATTCTTTCTTCTTTTACTATAACTTTCTTTGTGAAAATATACGTATTTAAAAGATAAAAAATTGTAACACCTGCTACCAAAATAAATATAATCTTAGCACAAAAAATTACAGTTTTTTTTCTTTTTTCTCTTTTTTCTTCACTTAAAATTTCCGATTGTTTTTCCCTGTTTAATTCTTCTCTAGTCATTACTATCACCAATTATATTGTAACATACATTTATGACTAATAGTAAAAAAATAAAAGATATCTAAAATTACCTAGTAAACAAAACATAAAAGATATGCTAAAATTATAAAGTAAAGAAAAAATAGATAGCACCATAACTTTATAACACGTTACAAAGTTCAAAGTGCAGACATGAAAGGATTGATATAAATTGAAATATGATATTGCTATAATAGGAGCAGGTCCTGCAGGACTATTTACAGCTTATGAGTTAATAGAGAATAATCCAACTTTAAAAATAGTAATTCTTGATAGAGGACATTTTGCCAAAAAAAGAGTTTGTCCAATGAATAAATATGGAACACCATGTAAAAACTGTAATCCATGTGCCATTTTATCTGGTTACGGTGGAGCAGGTACATTTTCTGATGGTAAACTAAACTTTATTCCTAAACTTGGAAAAAGTGATCTTACAAAATATATGAGTGAAAGTGAATCATACGCTCTAATTGATAGAACTGAGCAAGTGTTTAATAAATTTAATATGGATGCTGAAGTTTACCCAAGTAATCTAAACTTTGCAGATGACATAAAAAGAAAAGTAGCAGTAGCAGGTGGAAAGTTATTGATAATAAAGCAAAAACATTTAGGTAGTGATCACTTACCAGACTATATCGATGGTATCTGTAAATATCTTCAAGAAAAAGGCGTAACTCTAATTGAAAATGCCGATGTCAGTGATGTTGAAACTATATCAGAAGAAAAACATAAAGTAAAATACACAACCATATCAAAAGAAGAAACTATAGAGGCAACAAGAGTTGTAATTGCTCCAGGTCGTACTGGTGCTAAATGGATACAAGAGTTTTCTGATAAACACTCAATTCCATATCTATCACAAAGTATAGAAATAGGAGTTAGAGTAGAAGTCCGTAAAGAAATAATGGAAGAAATTACAAATGTAATTTATGATCCAACAATATTTATAAAAACAAATACCTACGGAGACGAAGTAAGAACATTCTGTACCAACCCAGGAGGCTTTGTTGCTAAAGAAAATTACTATGGTTACATTTGTGTAAATGGTCATGCCCTAAAAGAAATAAAAAGTAACAATACAAACTTTGCCTTCATTACCAAAGTAAACCTAACAGAACCAGTAACAAACACTCGTTTATATGGAGAATCAATTGCTAAAATTGCTAACGTCTTAGGAGATGGAAAACCAATAATTCAATCTCTAAAAGATCTAAAGAATGGTCGAAGAAGTGAATGGCACCGTATAAATAAAGGTTTTATAGAACCCACTCTAAAAGACTGTGTTGCTGGTGACTTAGCCCTTGTTATGCCACATCGTATTATTACAAACATTCTAGAAGGACTAGAAACCCTAGATAAAATAATACCAGGTGTTGCTAATGATGATACACTACTATATGGTCCAGAAATAAAATTCTTCAGTAATGAAATAGAAACTGATAACAAATTCAAATTAAAAGATGATAATATATATTTTATAGGAGATGGAGCAGGTAAAGCTGGAAATATAGTTACAGCAGCCGCAACTGGTCTAGTAGCAGCAGACGATATTTTAAACAAAATAAAGAGTAACAAAAAGTAAACAAACAAAAAAAGTAAGCTACAACTTACAAAATATATTATACAAGGAGACAAATATGAAAAATAAACTATTCATTTTACTAACAATCATACTAGCAAGTACATTATTAACTGCTTGTTCTAGTAATAAAACTAAAGAAATAAAAGAAGATTTACTAGGAATCAATTTTAATACTGAAACAAACGAAGTAGAATTATCTCAGTATGAAACAGAAAATCCAGTAGTCGCAATGTACATAGAAAACTATGGAGCTATAGTTATTGAACTATATCCTGATATTGCTCCAAATACGGTAGCTAACTTTATTTCTCTAACTAAGTCTAACTTCTATGACAACAATACCATGCATCGCTTAGTACCTGGCTTTGTTTTACAAGGTGGAGATCCAACTGGTACAGGAACTGGTGGACCAGGATACACTATCAAAGGAGAGTTCTCAGCAAATGACTTTGAAAATAATCTAAAACATGAAAAAGGAATAGTATCAATGGCTAGAACATCAGTATCAAATGATACAGCTGGAAGTCAATTCTTTATAATGCTAGGAACAGCTAGTTATTTAGATGGACAATATGCAGCTTTTGGAAAAGTAATAGATGGTTGGTCTAATATTGAAAATATCATCAATAATGAACAAGTTCAAAATCAAGAAACAGGTCAACTAAAAAACAACTTAGTTATCAAAAAAACACTAATAGATTTAAAAGGAAAAGAATACCAAGAAGTAGAAAAAATTAGTGAATAAAATATTTTTAAACAACACAACAAAAACTATTAAGTATAAGACAAACAAAAAACTCTAATTACCAAACATCGTAATTAGAGTTTTTCTTATTAAAATAAATTTCTTATCTTAGTCATCAAGAGTTAAAATAATTTCTTTTTTACCATCAGACTTAAACTTTCTATAAGTAACTCCACATTTTTCAAACATACGAATTGATGCTTCCATCTCATCACTATGGTTATCGTAATCATAATCATGTGAGTAAATTACTTCTTTAATACCAGATTGAATTATAGCCTTAGCACATTCATTACAAGGGAAAAATCTAACATAAATCTTAGCACCTTGTAAATCAAGCATACTACCACGATAATTTAAAATAGCATTTAATTCACTATGACAAACATACATGTATTTTGTATCAAGTCTTTCACCAACTCTTCCCCAAGGAAAGTTATCATCATCAAATCCATTAGGAGCTCCATTATAACCAACTGATAAAATTCTATTATCCTTGCTTACTATACAACACCCAACTTGTGTACTAGGATCCTTACTTCTCATAGATGATAGTTTAGCAATACCAATAAAATACTCATCCCAAGTAATATAGTCATCTCTTTTAACATTTTGTGTATTATTAACAGTTTTCATATATACCTCCATAAATATTTTATCATAAAGCTAAACTAAATTACAATTTACTTCATCATAAATTTATATTATAATATCTTTGAAAGTAGAAGTGATAGTATGAAAGAGTTTTTCTCTAATCTAAAAAAAGCCTGGGTTTATGGAAAAGGACAGAAAAAATTTATAATCGGCTACATCGTATTTAACATAATTTTTATATTTATAAATCTATTTGTCCCAATATTAAGTGCCAAAGCTATTGTAGAACTAACAAATAATAAACTAAATCAAGTAGTCTTTATCGGTTTTGTAATTCTAGTTGTCGAACTACTTAGAAACTTTGCTAATTATATTACCGGATATTTCCGTCAGCAAATCTATCGTGAAACTTATAGTAAAATAGAAACAACTCTCGGTGCCGAAATTCTAAAAATAGAAAATCAAAGTCTAGACGAAAAAGGTTCAGGTCTTTTTATTCAAAGATTAACAAATGATGCTAGTAAGATTGCCGATATCTTTGTAGTCCTAAATATTTATCTTACTAATATATTAACGGATATTGGTATATTTTTAGCCGTCTTCATCATAAATAAAGTAGTCTTTTTCTACCTACTTTTGACAATATGTACAATATTTGTTGTAGAAAAGAAACGTACTAACGTTGTCAATGCTCAAGACAAAATATATCGAAAGAAAAATGAAAGAGTATCTGGTTTCATTGGAGAATTAGTTCGTGGTGCCCATGATATTAAAATGTTAAATGCTGAAAATAGTTTTATAAAAGAATTAGACTCCAAAATAATAGATTTAAATAACGAAAAATATAAAATGGATGAAAAAAATAGAAACTATATTCTATTATCTGGGACATTGTCTGATATCTTTTCAACAGGTAATATCATACTTAGTGTTTTCTTAATAACTCAAAATCTTTTATCAATTCCAAATGCCTTAGTCATTAATAACTATCTAGGTAGACTAACATCGATTATTTATTTTGTTAGTCAATTTCTAGAAAAAGTCAAGGATTTTAACTTATCATCAGAACGTGTATTTGCTATTATGGATAGCAAGGAATTCGGTAAAGAAAAGTTTGGTAAAAAACATATAGATAAAGTAAATGGGGACTTTGAATTTAAAAACGTAACATTCACTTATGCTAATGGACATAAAGTAATAGATAACATGAACTTTAAAATTAAGGCAAATTCTACAGTTGCTTTTGTTGGTAAATCTGGTTCTGGAAAAACAACTGTCTTTAATCTTCTATGTAAAATGTATAATATAGATTCTGGAAAAATAACAATCGATGGTATTGATATAAAAGAACTAGATAAGGATTCAATCAGAGGTAACATTACTATCATTAGTCAAAATCCATACATATTCAATCTAAGTATAAGAGATAACTTACGTCTTGTAAAAGAAAATATAACAGATGAAGAAATGATAGAAGCCTGTAAAACTGCTTGCTTAGAAGATTTTATAAAATCGCTTCCAGACGGATATGACACTATAATTGGAGAAGGGGGAATTAACTTATCCGGCGGTGAAAGACAACGTCTCGCTATAGCAAGAGCCTTAGTCCAAAAAACTGAAATAATTCTTTTTGATGAAGCAACATCAGCACTTGATAATGAAACTCAAGCTAATATTAAAAAAGCAATTGATAATATGAAGAATGAATACACAATTTTAATAATTGCTCATAGACTAAGTACAGTAATAGATTGTGATCGTATATTATTCTTAGACGAGGGCAAAATAAAAGCAGAAGGTACTCATAAAGAACTACTAAGAACCTGCAAAAATTACCGAAGTCTATACGAAGCTGAACTAAAAAACAATAAGTAATAAAGACAATACAAGTATCATGAAAACAAAAAAATTACAAAAAATATTTACAATAAAAATAAAATAGTCTATAATACCAAATAGATGCAACGAATCTGAGGAGTAGTTATCCAAGTTTTTTAAAGAGAGTTCATGGTTAGGTGGAAATGAACAAAAACAGATAATGAAGGTAGCAGAGGAGCATGATTTCTGAAATTAAAGTAAGTAATCCCGGATAATTCCGTTATTAATATTAAGCTACTATATGATAGTAGAAATTAAGGTGGTACCACGAAACTTTCGTCCTTTTGGATGAAAGTTTTTTTATTTTATATAAGGAGGAGATATTATGTTAGACAAAAAATATAACCACACAGAAGTAGAAAAAGGAAAATATGAAACTTGGAAAACTAAACATTATTTTGAATCTGATTCAAAAAGTTCAAAAGAACCATTTTGTATTGTAATTCCACCACCAAATGTAACGGGAAAACTTCATATAGGACATGCTTGGGATGTAACTATTCAAGACATAATAATTCGTTATAAAAGAATGCAAGGATATGACTGCTTATGGTTACCTGGAATGGATCATGCTGGTATCGCAACTCAATCAAAAGTAGATAAAAGACTAAGAGACCAAGGCATCAAACCTAGAGAAATGTCTCGTGAAGATTGGCTAAAACAAGCGTGGGCTTGGAAAGATGAATATGCTGAAACAATCCACGAACAATGGGCTAAAATGGGAATCTCAGTAGATTACTCAAAAGAAAGATTTACTCTAGATGAAGGTCTAAATCGTGCCGTTAACGAAGTATTTATTAGATTATACAATAAAGGTCTAATCTATCGTGGAGAAAGAATTATTAACTGGGATCCAGAACAAATGACTGCCCTTTCAACAGAAGAAGTTATCTATAAAGAAGATAAAGGTGCATTTTATCATATTAAGTACTTTATCGAAGGTACAGATGATTATCTAGATATCGCCACAACTCGTCCAGAAACATTATTCGGTGATACTGCTGTTGCTGTTAACCCAAAAGATAAGCGTTACAAACATTTAATAGGAAAAAATGTTATTCTACCAGTAGTTAACAAACTAATTCCAATAGTTGGTGATGAACATGCTGACCCAGAATTTGGAACTGGTGTTGTTAAAATAACTCCTGCTCACGATCCTAACGACTTTGAGGTAGGAAATCGTCACAACCTAGAAAGAATAGTAGTAATGAATCCAGATGCCACTATGAATGAAAATGCTGGTAAGTACAAAGGACTAACTAGAGAAGAATGTCGTGAACAACTAGTAAAAGACTTAGAAAAAGAAAATCTTTTAATAAGAATAGAACCAATGGTACACTCAGTTGGACACAGTGAAAGAAGTAATGCTGTTGTAGAACCATACTTATCAAAACAATGGTTTGTAAAAATGCGCCCATTGGCTGATAGAGTTTTAGAAAATCAAAAGAATAAAGAAACCAAAGTAAACTTCGTACCACCAAGATACGAAAAAACAATGAATCACTGGATGGAAATAACTTATGATTGGTGTATTTCTAGACAATTATGGTGGGGTCATAGAATTCCAGCTTGGTATAAAGGTGATGAAATAAAAGTTCAAGTTGAATGTCCAGGTAAAGACTGGGTACAAGATCCAGATGTTCTAGATACTTGGTTCTCAAGTGCTCTATGGCCATTCTCAACACTAGGTTGGCCAGATAAAACAGACTTATTAGAAAGATATTTCCCTAATAACGTTTTAGTAACTGCTTATGATATCATCCCATTCTGGGTAAATAGAATGACTTTCCAAGGATTAGAGTTCATGAATGAACGTCCATTCAAAGATTGTCTAATTCACGGACTAATCAGAGATAAAGAAGGACGTAAAATGTCAAAATCCCTTGGTAATGGTGTAGATCCAATGGATGTAATTGATGAATACGGCTGTGATGCTCTCCGTTACTTCCTAACTACAAACTCTGCACCTGGAATGGACTTAAGATATGATGAAGATAAAGTTAAATCATCATGGAACTTTATAAATAAACTTTGGAATGCTTCACGTTTTGTTTTAATGAACATCGAATACCTAAAGAAAAGAACAATTAATGAAGATGAATTAACACTATATGATAAATGGATTTTAACTAAGAAAAATCAACTAATCAAAAACGTTATTAAAAATATGGACAAGTATGAGTTCCATAACGTTGGAAATGAACTATATAGTTTCATTTGGGAAGACTTCTGTGACTGGTATATTGAATTAACTAAGTCAAATATGACAGAAACAACAAAGACTGTACTTTTAGATACTCTAACAGATATCTTAAAATTACTACATCCATTCATGCCATATGTTACTGAAGAAATATATCAAAAATTACCAATCAAAGATGCAGAATCAATTATGATTTCTTCATACCCAACATATAACAAAAAAGATATTTACAAAGAAGAATCAGAAGAGTTAGAAAGTATTCTAGAAGACATAGTAGCAGTAAGAAACTTAAAAGCTTCAAATAAAATTACTAAAGAAGCTCTAGTAAATTTTGAATGTAAGAATGAAAAACTAATTCCAATCTATGCTTCACAATTAAAAATAACTGAAGACAATCTAACTAGTGATGATCCAGATAATATGGTAAGTTGTAATTACAAATCACAAAATATTACAATTACATATTTCTTTGAAGAAGCTCATGTAGATGAAAAAGCTATTGAAGAAGAAATTAATAAGTTAAAAAGTTCAATTGAACGTCGTGAAAAATTACTAAGTAACGAAAATTATGTAAATAAAGCACCAGCTAATATTGTTGAACTTGATCGAAAAAAACTAGCTGAAGAAAAAGAAAAATTAGAAAAATTATTAAAATAATAAACATTAAAAGATGCGAAAGTAACACCAAAACTTAGCATCTTTTTTTGTATCTTAAAATATATTTCGACAAAAGCAGTCATAGATTATTGCTATCATAAACTTGGTGATAATATGAAAAAGACAATGATAATAAGCCTTGCCTCAATAATACTAGGAGCTCTAAGTGCCATGCTATTAAACAGTACTTATAAAGAAAAATTAATTAATACTTTTAGTGAAGGAAAAACTTATTACTTTATTCAAGAAGGAGTCTATTCCTCCAAAGAAATAATGACTGAAAATACTAAAGATATCCAAGTAAAAACAGTAGACACCCTAAATAACAAACATTATGTCTACCTAGGAATTACTCGTGATAATAACAACGCTAAAAAGATTAAAGATATATACGAAAAGAAAGGCTACCAAATATATATAAAAGAACAAAATCTCTCCAACGAAGAATTTTATAATAACGTAACCCAATTTGATATCCTAGTAAACAGTACTGATAAAGCCTCAGAAATCCTAACTATTGAAGAAGTCGTTTTAGCAAACTACGAAGAATTAATAAAAAAAGACAAATAATTAATAAAAAATCTCGGAAAACTTCTAAAAAAATCTAATAATATAATGAGGTGATAAAAATTCATTATACAATAAAAGATTTTCCATTAGAAGAAAGACCAAGAGAGAAGGTAAAACAATATGGTATAAATAATGTTACTAATAAAGAACTACTATCAATAATCTTAAAAACAGGTACTAAAAGCATAAATGTTGAAGACCTAGCTCTAAGTATTTTAAGAAAGTACAAACTTCATGAATTAAAAGACGTAACTATAACTGAACTAACTAAAATAAAAGGAATAGGTGAAGTAAAAGCCATAGAACTTCTAGCGGCAATCGAACTTGGAAAAAGAATTAACTATAAAACAGAAGAAAAAAAGAAAAAACTAAATAATCCAGAAGTTATTTTTCAAGAAATGCGCTACCTGTTCATTGATAAAAAGCAAGAATTATTTTACTGTCTTTATCTAAATGAAAAACAAGAATTAATAGAAAGGAAATTATTATTTATGGGAACAGTTAATAAAAGTATTACTCATCCAAGAGAAGTATTTAAGGAGGCTTACAGATTAAGTGCCTCTAGTATTATTTGTATGCATAATCATCCAAGTAACGATCTAAGACCAAGTAAATCGGATATAGAATTTACTACCTCACTAGTAGAAATAGGAAAACTTCAAGGAATACCAGTAGTAGATCATATTATAGTAGGAGATAGTTCATTCTATAGTTTCTATGAACATAATAATATTTTAAGTATCTAAAGAAATGGAATGATTATATGAAAATAAAAAAGTATCTAGTAACCATAACTCTAACACTTATTATAATGTTTACTTTACTTATCACATCTCTATATTTAACTGATACAACTATCCCTGAAGATATTTTAAAAACAATTACTATGTTTCCAACTAAAATAGCTTTATCAAAAGAAAATACAATCTCCCAAGATGAAAGTTACTTAATTCAAAAAAATATTAATGAAACATTAGTAAATGAAGTAGAGGAGTTAAAAAAACTATTAGATTTAAATAAAACCATAACAGAATACACCCCAGTAAATGCTACCATAACTTCTAGAAATAAAAGTTATTGGTTCAATACTCTAAATATTGATAAAGGTAGAAAAGATGGACTAAAAAAAGACATGGCTGTCATAACTAAAAATGGTCTAATTGGTAAAATAAGTAAAGTATACTCTTCTTATAGTGAAGTAAAATTAATTACAGCTGATGATATAAATAATAAAGTAAGTGTTGCTATCAAAAGTAATGATCGAGATATTTATGCTATCCTAAATGGTTATGATCACAAGAATAATTTATTAAAAGTAATTTGGGTAGATAAAGATGCTGCTATTGAAAAAAACACCGTAGTAACTACATCTGGTCTAGGTGAAAAGTTTCCAGCAGGTATTTATATTGGTACAGTAGAAAAAATAGAAAGTGATAAATATAACCTAAGTAAAACTATTTATATAAAAACAAATCAAGACTTTAATAACATTCACTACGTAACAGTCTTAAAGGAGAAAAAATAATGATTCCACTAATAATAATTACACTCTCTCTGATTTTAGATGGAATCCTTTCTAATATTTTTCCCTATACCATCAACAATCTCTCTCTATTTACACCATTACTAACTCTAATAAGTATCTATCTAATTTATCCGTTTTATAAAAAGAAAGAGAAGAAGTACATGATAACACTCTTTCTAACAGGAATTATCTACGACTTATTGTATACAAATCTTATCTTTTATAATGCTATTACCTTTACTATAATTGGTATTATTTCTAAATATATCTACAAGCACTATGAAATAAACTATCTAAATATCATAATCCAAATAATTCTAATAGTAACTATCTATGAATCATTAAATGCTCTAATAATAATCATATTTAACTTAGTACCTATGAGTATACCAAAATTATTCTATAAAATTACTCATAGTCTTCTTCTAAACATAATCTATTCAGAACTACTACTTCTAATTATAAATATACTTCCAAGTAAATATAAAAAAGTAAATATAAATTAAAGTATATTTATTTTTTTTGTTCATAAAATTAACTAAAAGGAGAATTATTATGAACAAGAAAACAGTAAAGAAAAAACTAGTACTCAAAAAAAGTATCCGTAGCTTCTTAACTCGTTGTATGATTACTATAATACTCGTATTACTAGCCTTAATCGCTATCAAAACAAACAGTAATATTAAAACTATAATTACTAAAAATGTCTATGAAAAAAACTTTAAATTCGCTAAAGCAAAAGACTTATATCAAAAGTACTTTGGTAGTATTCTCCCCATAGATAAAGTTGTTAAAGAAGAACAACCTGTATTTAGTGAAAAATTAACTTATAAAAAAGAAAATGCCTATAAAGATGGTGTTGTCTTATCTGTAGATAATAATTATATGATACCAGCTTTAGAGTCTGGTGTTGTAGTCTTCTTAGGAGAAAAAGAAGAATATGGTACTACTATAATTATAGAACAAATAAATGGAGTAGAAGTTTTCTATTCTAATGTTAATGCCGTAAACTTAAAATTATATGATTATGTTGAAAAAGGAAAATTAATAGGAGAGGTTAAAGGTAATAAATTATATTTAGTATTTTCAAAAGATGGGAAGTATTTAAACTATAAAGACTATATCTAAGTATTTTGAAATACATTTCTTAGTATATATATTTGCTTTTATCTCTATTTTAACCGCCTCTTTTTCTACCTTTATCATTATAAGTTTTCTAATAATAGTCCATGAACTAGGTCATTTCCTAACTGCTAAAACACTAGGTATAAAAGTAGATAAAATAGTAATATATCCCTTTGGTGGTATAGCAAAATTTAATATGCCTCTAAACATAAGTATTATAAAGGAAATAATAATCTTAATAATGGGACCAGTATTTCAAGTACTTGCTTATTTTATTTTATTAAAGATAATGCCTGATCAAATAGAAAATATAAAACTGTATCACTATAGTATTCTAATATTTAATCTTTTACCAGTTTATCCCTTAGATGGAGGTAAACTAGTAAATCTCTTTTTTTCCCTAAAGTTCTCTTTTAAAAATAGTTTTTATCTTGAAATATTCATTAGTTACCTAATGGTATTTTTATTAATCATAGTAAATAGAGAAAATATAAATATAAATTTAGTAATAATTGTTATCTTTCTCTTATATAAAATAACAAAAGAGTATAAACAAATAGAACTCTTTTATAATAAATTTCTTTTAGAAAGATACATCAATAAATATAATTTTAAACATAGTATAATAATAAATAATATAAATAAATTTCATAGAAATAAAAGACATTTATTAAAAACAGCTAATAAATACTACTTAGAAGAGGAAATTTTAAAAAAAATTTATAAAAATCGTTGACATATTAAAAATTGCTATGCTATAATCTTATTGCTGACTGAGATTATTGGTTAGTTATGGGGCATTAGCTCAGCTGGGAGAGCGCCACGTTTGCACCGTGGAGGTCAGCGGTTCGATCCCGCTATGCTCCACCATATTGAAATTAACGTTGAGAAATCAACGCTTTTTTATTGTTAAAATTGTTTTACCCCTTATTTACCCCTTATTTTTGAAAAGAATGTTTAAAATAATTAAAAAACTTTAAATTTGAAGATTTTAAACAAGTAATGCAAAGAAAATAAAAAAAGAAATAAAAGAAAAAGAAAAATTAAAATAAAAATGCCTTTCAATTTGAAAAGACTATGATTTGCAGTGCTTCATTTTTTGTGTAATAATATTTGAGAAACAAGAGTTAAAGCCCCTATAGATTGGCATACTATTTATTATATGTAAATGCCCAATTTAGTTATAAAAAATATTCTCAAGTTTAACATCATATGATAGAATGAAAGTAAGAATAGGATAAGTAAGATTATATAAATTTAAGAAAGGAGTGGGTTTTATGCTAAGTAAAAAACAATTTATAGAAGAGGAAAAAGATTGTGCTGCTATGTTAGGACTTACTCTTAAGGAATATAGACAGGATTTAAAAAGTACTAAAGTCCATAATACAGAAAGTAATGAAAAAACAATATACAACAATTCTATATTATATAAATTAGGTTTATCAGAAAAAGATTTAAAAAAAAGAAAGACAGTCTAAAATGCAAGTAGAAATAGGAAAAAGTTGATTACTAACTATTCCAATTCTAGAGTTTGATGATAATGGTGATATAAACGTTAAATTACAAAAATAGCAATATAAACCATGTTCCTAGGACAAAGGAAACATGGTTTTTATTTTGTCTAAAACCATCTTTTATTTATAAATAAATAATGTTATAATCATCATAGAGTAGGAGGAAAATCATGGCAACGCATATATTGCTTATTATAGCTATTTTACCAATATTTTTAATTGGAAGTTATGTTTATAAAAAAGACAAAAATAAAGAACCAACTAGATTATTAATAAAACTATTTTTAGGAGGAATAGCATCATGCTTCTTAGTGCTTTTTATATCTTTATTACTGGAATTATTATTTCCAAAAGCAGTAGCCCTAAATATAAAAACAGATAGCTTTTTAAAAATCATATTTCATTGTTTTATTATAGTTGCCCTAATAGAAGAAGGATGCAAACTATTAATGACATATTTGTTTTCATATAAACATGAAGAGTTTGATGAGTTGTATGACATTATAATTTATTCAGTATTTACTGCCCTAGGTTTTGCTGCTTTTGAAAATATTTTATATGTCCTAGGGGCTGAAACATATGTAGAAGGAGTACAGGTTGGTGTATTAAGAAGTCTCTTAGCTGTACCAGGCCATGCGTGTGATGGCTTATTTATGGGCTATTACCTCAGTTTAGCCAAAGTAGCAAGTCTTAAGAACAACCCACAAGAAGAAAGAAAAAATATTATAAAAAGTTTATTAGTACCAACCATTCTGCATGGTATATATGATTTATGTTGTTTTACAGCAGCAAGAACATCTCTTATCATAATTTTCTTTTTTATCTTTGTAATAGCAATGTACATAATATCAATAAAAAAGTTAAAATATGTCGCAACTAATAATTATCAATTGTTTAATAGACCACAAGAACCACAAGTAAGATATTGTGCGAATTGTGGAGAAAAAGCTCAAGGATTATTCTGTGTACGTTGTGGACATAGAATTCAATAAGTGGAGGAGAAAATATGAAAGTATTATTATATACAGAAGGAGCTAAAATGACTTCTAATTCAGGACTAGGAAAGGCTATAAAACATCAAGAAAAAGCTTTAGAATTAGCAAAAGTTCCCTATACAACAAATTTAAAAGATGATTATGATATAATCCATATAAACTTTTATGGACCAAGATCATATCACCTAGCTAAAAAAGCTCATCGCCAAGGTAAAAAAGTAGTTTATCATGCTCATAGTACTGAAGAAGATTATAAATCAGGCTTTATTTTTGCTAAACAAACAGCTCATTTATTTAAAAAATGGTTAATTAAATGCTATAGCCTAGGAGACGTAATTGTAACACCAACTCCATATTCAAAAAGACTATTAGAAGGATATGGTATAAAAAAGAAAATCTATGCTATCTCAAATGGTATAGAATTAGATTTATTTAAAAAAGATGAAAAAGCCGGTAAAAGATTTAGAAAAGAGTATAACTATTCAGAAAAAGATAAAGTAATAATTGGTATAGGTCTATATATAACTAGAAAAGGTATAGTAGACTTTGTAGAATTAGCAAAACGTCTACCTGAATATAAATTTATTTGGTTTGGTTATAGTCCTTTAGCAGCCGCAACAGAAGACGTAAGAAAAGCTGTTAATACTAAACTAGATAACTTAGTATTTGCAGGACATGTTCCACAACAAACAATAAAAGATGCTATGAATGGTTGTGATATATACTTATTCCCAACTCTAGAAGAAACAGAAGGAATTCCAATTATTGAAGCTTGCGCTTGTCAAACTACTGCTGTTATTAGAGATATTCCAATATTTGAAGAAATGTTGGAAGATGGTAAAAATGTTTACAAAGCTAAAACTCTAGATGAGTTTGAAGAAAAAATAAGAGGAATAATGGAAGGAAAATTACCAAAAATTGGTAAAAACGCCTACAAAATAGCAGAAGAAAGAGATATAAAAAGAGTAGGAGAACAACTAAAACAAGTTTATGAAGATGTCTTAAAAATGTAGAAGATTAGAACTAATCTTCTTTTACTTTACACAAAAATCAAAATTCACTTGAAAAAAGAGCAAATAAAAGTTACAATCATATTAAGGATATGGATTCGGTTGAAGGAATAAATATTCTTAGAAAAATTATTAGGAGGTGCACGAATGGCAATTCATGTAGAAGAAGAAGCATTAAACGATTTAAGAAATGCTCTAGAAACAGCTGGTGAAGATTACAAAAACAAATTATCAAGATTACAAAACCTAATTAACGAAATCACTTCAGGTGATATTCAAGGAGATCCAGCAAACGACTTATTACAAAAGTTCCAAGCTAAAGAAGAAACATTCAAGAGATTAGCTCAAACAATTGATGAAGCAGAAGAGTACATGGGAATGCAAAAGACAAAGTTTACAAGTCTTATTGGAGACCTATCATCATCAATGAAATAGTAAAGGGAAAGGTGGAGAAAATATATGAATTTAACAATTAATCCAGGAGCTGCTACTGAAGATGCTAGCCAAATCGACAGCATCATCAATGATATCAGTTCTGCAATGGAAACATTAGACGCTGCAATCAAGAGAAATATTCCAAATGGAGTAGAAACTGCTTGGTCAGATGAAGTAAGAAACAATTGGGAAACTTACTATGGTTCAGATGTACCAGAAGCTATGGAAGCTATGAAAATGAGTGCTGCAAACTTACGTCTAGCAGTTGATCAAGCTTTAAAATATAGCCAAGAACAATAATAAAAACTATGCATTGCTTATGCAGTGTGTAGTAAATAGAGAGCATTTCTCTATTTACTAGACTTTGTATAAAATAAAAAGGAGAGTATGAGAACATGAAATACACTACTAAGAACATGAAATACACTACTAAGGTAGATAGAATAAAATACTTTGGCTATGATGAAGAAGGAAAAATTGTAACAACAGAAACATCTGATGACGCATCAAATTATGTAAACTTAGTTGCAATAGAAAAAGCAATAGAAAAAGTAAAAGAAACAGTTAATGAAGGACTTCAAAGAATAGGACAAGCTATACTGACGATTGACGCTGGTGGCGAAGCACTAAAAGTATCAGATTCAACAATGAAACCTTTACTAGAAGAAATTGCAGAGCAAATTGCGGGTGGACAAATAGAAGAAATTGAGACAGGAACAAATCAAAAAATATCCCCAATTGCAACTCAAATTGAAGAGGCTTTAGACGGAGTTTTAGAAAATGCTTATGATGTGTATGACTCAATACAAACACAACTAAATGACAATGCAGCAGATAACTGTGGTGAATTTCCAGGTGTAACAAGTGTACAGGGAAGAGAGGTAGTGTAACATGCCAACAATATTTGAAAAGGAATGGTGGACAGGTAGAAACGAGATATACTTAAATAGTAATAAAGTTCAAAAGATTGAAGATGACTTAAATACTATCAAAGACAATCTTATCCCATTAGAAAAAGAAAACTGTCAAGATGCAATAAAAGCTTTAAATAACTTAACAAAAGACTATGTTTGTGAGATAGGCGCTGATTCATTTGATGGGGTATATGAACAAATTACGAGTGCAGTTGCAGCAATAAGTCAGCAAGTGACAGAAAAAGTAAAAGATATTCAAATTTATAGTAACGCAAATTGGTTTGAAAAACTAATTGGTACAGTTACAATGACTGGTGCCAAGTTTGGTGAAGGTGTAATATCAGTATTCGAAAGTATTGGTGATGCTGTAATATCAGTTGGAGGATTTGCTTGCGGAATTATAGGTGCAAAGAATGCACAGGACGCCTTAGGAAATGCGGTAAAATTTAATTTTTCACGATGGGTATTTTCCGGTTATTACGATAGTGATATTGCAAAAATGAGTGTATATACAGAGGATAGTGGAACTGCTTCTATTATCAAAACACTTGGAGAAACTGCTGGTTACTTAGCTATTGGAGGATTTGTTAGTGGAGCTGCAGGAGCAAAAGTAGCTAATCTAGAAAAACTGGGCAAAAGTGCAGGAAAGTTTACAAGATTCCTTTCAGGAACAACTGGAGCCAATACAATGGTAGCAGGACTCGGAGGATTAGGACAAGGAACGGAAGCTGGATTAAATGCTGGATTAGATTATAATAAAGCTTTTGGCCTTGGAGTATTGCAGGGTGGAGCTCAAGCAGGGTTAGCATATGGTTTTGGGAAGCTTGGAGAAAAAGGACAGAAAAGAGCCGCTGAAAAAGCAGCAAATCAAGAACTTACACGAGCAAACAACAATTATGATGCTGCAATAAAAAAAGCATCATCCTCACAAAATGGCTCAGGAGTTACTGATGCTAATGATGTATTTACTGCAAAACGAGCTGTTAATAAAGCCGAAGAAGCCTTGGCAAAAGTAAAAAGTGACCCATTATCAGCATATCAAGGCTACACAGATTCTATAACAAAGGCAGGACAAAAAGCGGGAGCCTCATGGCAAAACAAAGTCACAGAAAAAGGTCTTATTAAGGGAACTGTTAGTAGTGCTAAAGACTCTCTAAAAAATGTTGCAAATAAAGTGGTAAATCAGAGGAAACTCATTAGTGGAAACCTAGGTGAAAAAATCGACATACCATTAGATGGTAATAAAACATTGAATAGTGTTAAACAAGCATATAATAATTTGCCAAAACCATTAAGAGCAGGAATTGATTTAACCGGTAGAGTAGCAACTTCACCATTAACCCCAGCGGCAAATGCAATAGGTGAGGTGGCAAAGAATCAAGCAACAAAAGGCGGAGAGATATTAGCTACAGGACTAGGTGTAGGAGGACTTGCTGGCAAAACATATTTAAATTATCAAAGTGATTTAGCACACATAGGTGGTGAAATAGAGGTTGGAAGTGCACAAATAAATAATAAACTCGGAACCATGCCAGAAAACAATGCTACAAGTAATGGTAATCCTCAAGGAGGAAGTTCTGGAAATGGTAATACTTCCAACAATAATCAATATTACAATAGTGGTGGAGGAAATAGTGGAACAAGTTATAATCCTACAACACCTCCAACAACAATAAATCCAGTTACACCAAATAATCCTGTAACTCCAGTTGAACCTGTAACTCCTACAGAACCAGTTACACCACCAGAACCTACGACACCTACGGAGCCAACAACACCAACTCAACCTACAACACCGACTGAACCTACAATTCCAGAAAATCCAGGTACGACAATTACTAATCCAGAACCAACACCAACGCCACCAGTAAGAAATGATAATGGTGGAAGCAATAGTGGTGTAGACCATGGTGGAAACTGGAGTAATGGAGGAAATTATAATAATGGAAGTGAAAACATTTGGTCTGGAACAACTGATAATGGTGAAGTAACAGAACCAGAATTACCAGATGGGGAATTACCAATAGAAGAACCAACAGACACAGAACTTCCTGGAACTGAAGAAAGTGTATATACAATCCCAACCGATTTAAGTGGTGTAACTACTAAGAAAAAATCAAGTAGTGGAAGTAGTGTTATACCAATACTTGGTGGTTTAGGAGCCGCTGCTGCAGTAGGGGTTGGTGCTAAAATATATATGGACAACAAAAAGAATAATGACAACGGTGAAGATGATGACTACACTGATGACTTTGAATTCAAAGATGATAATAATAATGATCTTCTTGCTGATGAGTGGAAAGAAGACAATAATGATGATGCAAGTCTAAACTTCAATGACATAGTAAATGACGCAAGTGAAGATAATAATGACTTAGGAGAAATTTAAAATAAAATTTAAATAAAAAGGAGAAAGATTATGAAAGAAAGATTTTTACCAATTGGTACAGTATTATTACTAAAAGGTGGAAAGAAAGAAGTAATGATAACAAGTTATTGTATCTTCCCAGCTAAAGTTCAAAAACCAAATGGAGAAGCAATTGAAGGTGGACCAAAATTATACGAATATGGTGGCTGTGTATATCCAGAAGGAATTTTAGATAGTAATATGGCTTGTGCTTTTAATCATGACCAAATAGAAAAAATTGTTTATTTAGGTTATGAATCAGAGCAACAAAAAGAATTATCAAAAATATTAAATGCTGGTTACGAAGCATACAAAACCCAATATGAAAATGGTGCTGCTTCAACAACACCACAAACAAATGAACAAGAAGGAACTACTCCAACTGAGTAATTCCTTTTTTTATGCAAAAAAACTAACTAATTAAATCACATAGAAGACAAAAAATTACGCTACTTTATACCTCTTTTCCCGTTCCCTAGAAATATTTAAAATAATACCAACAATCATCATATACGAAAGTAAACTAGAACCACCATACGATATAAAGGGTAGAGTAATACCCGTAATAGGAACAAGACCAACCGTCATCCCAATATTTTGTACCTGTTGAAATAAAAGCATCGCTACAATTCCAATCAAAATATATTTATCAGTATCATTAATTCTTCTTCTAGCAAGCCTAATAATACTTAAATCAAAATATAAAATTATTCCCAGTAACAAACAAATCCCAACAAAACCAAAATTAGACGCAAACACGCCAAATATAAAATCAGTCGAAGACTCTGGAAAATAAATCGGAGTCTTATTAAATCCATATCCCACAAAAGAAGAAGAACCAATTGCCGCTAAAGCATTTTCTAACTGTAACCCAGACCCGGTTTGCCAATCAAATAACCTCTCCAGTCTATAGTAAATTGAACTTCCAAATATCTTAATAAAAATATCTTCCTTAAAAAAATAAAGACCTAAAAAACAACCAATACCAACACCAAATAAAATAATCGCTATAACAAACCATCTAATTCTAATACCAGATACAAACATCATCGCAATATATATAATAAAATAAATAATAACAGCACCCGTATCAGGTTCTAAAAAAGTAAGAATAGAAGGAATTAATACAACTCCAAAACTCTTTACAATAAACAAAAACTCTTCCCAAAGACTAGGATTTTTATACTTATTCCTAAAATTATGTATCATACTAGCAAGTACTAACATAATAAATATCTTCATAAATTCACTTGGTTGTACACTACCAATACCAGGTATAATTAACCAACATTTACTGTTATTAATAGGTGTACCAAATAATAAAAGTACAACTAATAATAAATTCCCAATAATATATAAAATCCAAGTATGTCTATATAAATATTCATTTCCTAATTTAACTAAAACAAAAACTAATCCCACACCAACCATATACCAAATAGCTTGTTTTAAAGCCAAATTACCAAGAGACTTAGAAGTATAAGTTAGTGCACTGTAAATACTAATAATACTAATAATAGCCATTAAAACTATTGGAATAACTATTCTAAAATTAATTTTAAATTTACTCATATAATCAAACCTTTCATTTATATTATGTTAAAATCTATCAATTTTTATTTTTTTATTTCATAAAATATAAAGAAGAATAAATAAAAGGAGATATTTTATGAAAAAACTACCTAAAATTTATCAAAATGAAATTACAAAAAAAATTAATAATAATAAAACTGTCTGCTACTTAAAAGAAGAATCATCTCTAGAACCACACCAAGGTATTCCAACCATTCTCTCTAAAATAGATCAAGTCTTCTCTGGCTATGGTTATTCATATAACATACCAGTAACTATAAAAACTACTAATAACACATATAACACCAGTCTAATTGCTAAAACTACTACCAATCTAGTTACTCTAGATAATGACATAATTCCAATATCAGACATAATAGATTTCCAAATAAACTAAAAAGATTGTTATGACTTCAGAATATAATCTTGTCACTAACAATCTTTTTTTATTGTTATTTTTTACTTAGCATAATTCTACATAAGTATCTGCTAAACATTGTAATGCACCAACACAACCTAAATCTAATGTAAAGAATTGATTAGTACTTACATAACCATCATTAGTACTATTAGGATATAAAATTCTACATGTACAGCAGCAATCATCTAATGCTTCAATTCTAAATACAGTTGATTGTCTACTTTCTCCATTTAATGTATAAGGAAAACTCCATTGAGTACCAGTACAACAATTATATAAAGTAATTGGTCTAGTATTATAGCAAACACTACTACATACTGGTCCTAAAAATGGTTTATCACAACCAGAGTAACTTTCATTATCAAAATCTTGTTTTTGAAGAGCAAGTATTTTTCTTAATACATCTGCTAAACAACAAGTACGATTCTTATCTTCACAACCCATATTCACAACTCCTCCTTTCTATAAATTAGAAACAACAGCATCTTCTATACATTGAATTGCACAAATACAACCTAAATTAACATTAATAAAACTACCACTAGCAACATAATTATCACCATCTTTATATAAAACCCTAAGTGTAACACAATCATCATCTACTTTATGAACTCTAAATAATGTACTAGTCTGCATAACATTACTACTATCCATATAATTAGCACTTAATATAGTACCTTTCTTATTATATAAAGTAATAACTCTAGTATTATAACAAATACAATTAATAGTAGGTCCTAAAAAAGGTTTAGTGCAACCTTCCTCTACACAACACTCATCAAGAGAATTATCTTGTAGTAGAGCAATTAGTTTCAGCAAATTCTTAATACAACGATTAGTAGTCATAGTCCCCACCTCTTTATCTATTTCTAATATAAAGTATTCAAAAACTTATATTTGGTGTTTATAAATACCTATATAATTATATGTAGTATTAACTAAAATATCTTTATTTTTTTCTTCTCTTATTATATAATTAATATGGTGATAAAAATGGAATATGCTGTAATAGCAATTATCTTAATTATTATTTTATTAGCAATCATAAAAGCTAATAAGAAAGATGCTGGACTAGATTTTAATAAATTAGTTGAATATCTAGGTGGTAAAGAAAATATTGTTGATACTGAGATTAATTTATCTAGATTTAAAGTTACTTTAAAAGATGTCAGTAAAGCCAATAAAGAGGGCATTCAAAAACTAGGAGCTAAAGGAATTGTTGAAATAGACAATCAATTAAAAATAATTTTAGGTCCTGAATCTAAACAATTAAAAAAATACATAGACGAAATAAAATGACAAAATTTGTCATTTTTTTCATATTTCGACAAAATACGACATATTAAAATTATATAATTCAAACTAAGAGGTGTACTTATGCCAATATTTGAAAATATAATTTTATTATTCGTATTTTTATTTTTCCCAATAACTTGCTACTTAATATATATAACTCATCTAAGTAATATGGATAGAAAAGAACAAAGTATTTTATTAGATATTTCTCTAATATCAGCTTTATTTTTAATAATTAGATATATTAATGATAAATCTATTTATATTCTTCTTTTTTATAATATTCCTTTACTTATAGCATACTTAAAAGGAAAAATACCAACTATAATAGCTCTTTCTATAACTATTGTTTTCTTTTATAATCTCTACATAAGTATTCCTTTAATTATTTTAAGTTTAGAGTACTTATTATATTTTATAATTTACTTATACATATCTAAGTATAAAAGTAAATCTACTAACTATATAAATATATTTGTTGCTATAAAAATATTTATGATATCTTTTATAATATTTTATATAATTAATCCTAATGGCTCTATTATAAGTAATTTAATATATCTAATTATAACTTCAACTCTTTTTATAGTATTTACATACCTAAGTCTTTTCTTATTTGAAAAGGGTGAAGATATTACTAATCTTTATAGTATTATGAAAGAATCTAAAAAGGATAAATTATTATTTGAATCTTTATCTAAACTAACACATGAGTTAAAAAATCCAATTTCAGTCTGTAAAGGTTACTTAGAAATAATTGATAAAAATGGCTATCAAAAAGCTCCTAAGTATTTACCAATTATCTCTAGTGAAATAGAAAGATCTTTATCAGTAATAAATGATTTTTCTTCTCTTGGTAAATTAAAAGAATTAAATAAAGAAGAAGTAGACTTACAAGTATTATTAGAAGAAATAATAACTATTCTAAATCCACTATTTAAAAAGTATAATGCAAATATTTATCTAAATGTCAAACAAGATATTTATCTAAGTCTAGATTATTTAAGAATGAAACAAGTCTTTGTAAACATCTTAAAAAATGCCTTAGAAGCTAGAAAAGAAGAAGAACCACTAAATGTCCAAATAGAAGTAAAAAAGTCCTTAAAAGCCGTAAAAATAATAATTAAAGATAATGGAATAGGTATGGATAAAAATACACTAGATAAAATAACTGAAATATTTTATACAACTAAAGCAAATGGTAATGGGCTAGGTGTAGTCTTATCCAAAGAAATAGTAGAAATGCATCATGGTACTATTAATTATAAATCTCAAAAAGAAAAAGGAACGACTGTTACTATAACCTTACCATGTAATTAAAAAAGATTAGCAAAACTAATCTTTAATTTTTTTATATGTTTTAACTGCCTTTTTATATTTTTCTCTGGCATTATTAAGTTCAGTTGGAAAACATTCTGCTAGTTGTGGTAAAGTCCGACCAAGATCATGAATCTCTAGTTCTGAGACTCCTTCGTATTGTTCTGTCATTACCTCAAAAAAAACTCTCTCAACATCTTCTCTAAAAACTTCATTAACGCTTTTACCAGTATAACGTTTAACCATTCTTCCAAGTAAATTTTGATGTGGCAACCATTTCTTTACTTCTTCAACAGAATCAACTGATGGTCTACATTGATATGTTCCTAAAATGTTCTTCTTAGGAATAAGGCTAGCTCCCCCTGATGGTCTATGTTCTAAGTCATATGAACATCCAGTCTCAGTTAACATTGAACATTCTCTTTTCATCGAAAATAAATCAACTACATCACGATCCTTATTTCTTGCTCTTAAATATAGAATAGGGGAAGCAACTGATTTTCCATTAATTTCTTGAATATTAATAGCCGCAACAATTGAAATATTTCCTGTTTCTAAAGCCTTTAATATTTCACTCTTAGTAATACTAGGAAAATCACTTACATAATAGTCACATCCTGATTTCTTACAACACATTCCACCACATGATTTACAAATATCCTTATCCTCATACTTTTTCATAATAGCCCTCACTTACAAGTAGTGTATTCTATCAGTTTTATAAAAGTTTTACAAGTACAACTATTCCTTTTAACAAATAAAAAAGGCACTTAATTCAAATGAATTAAATGCCACCCCAATAAATACGGGTAGACATTTAGTTAACTAAATGCTTCCTACCTAAATATTAACATAATAAGCTTCAAATATACAATAAATTTTCAAAAAAAATAAAAAAACTCAAGGAAACTCAAAAAAAATTTCTATAATATATATAGGAAGCGTTAGTTGTTAAGTGTCTACCTCTAATAATAAAAAGGAGGTTGATAAGAAATGAAAACAAAGACTTTCATTATAAAGTTTTTACACTCTCCTTCTATCATTTTGTTACTAATCATAATCTTGATACTAGTAATAAAAAAAGGCACTTAATTCGTAAGAATTAAATGTCAAACACCAAATGGGTAGACATTTAGTTAACTAAATGCTTCCTACCTAAATATTAACACAACAAATACTTATACACAAGAAAAATATCACATAAATATTATCTTTTCATAAATTACCATAAGGAGGGACTTTTATGAATCCTTATAGAAATACATCTTATGGAATGAACAATAAAAATTATCCTACTTACGTTTACAGTAACGATGGAGAAAGATTTTTCTGGGCACCTTTCGTAGTTGGTGGCTTAGCAGGAACAGCACTTGGGTATGGTATTGCCAATAACAATCAAATAAACAACATGAATCCTAATAAAATCTATCCATATTATCCAGTATACCCAGTACCTTATTCACCATATGGCTACAATAGCTTTAGTAATAATTATTACTATCAATAAAGTCGAAAGACTTTTTTCTTTTGAAACATTCCAAATAATAAAATATTCTTGCTAAAAAATAAAATTCTGATATAATAGTCAAGCAACCAAATTTATTGTATAATAAAAATAGAGGTGATACTAATGGAAAGATTACAAAAAGTAATAGCGGCATCAGGAATAACTTCTCGCCGTAAAGCAGAAGAGTTAATAACAGAAGGCAAAGTAAAAGTAAATGGACAAATAGTAACTGAACTAGGTACTAAAGTATCTGATAAAGATAAAATTTTAGTTAATAATGAACCAATCACAAAGGAAGTAAAAGAATACTACCTTTTAAATAAACCAAGAGGAGTCTTAACTACAACATCAGATGATCGTTCTCGTAAAACTGTAGTAGACCTAATCCCAACCTCAGCAAGAATTTATCCAGTAGGTAGATTAGACTATGATACAACTGGTCTTTTAATTCTAACAAACGATGGTGAATTTGCTAATATTTTAATGCATCCAAGTAACAATATTGAAAAAGTTTACATGGCTAAATTAAAAGGCATTATTAAAAAAGAACAAATTGAAGCTTTAAAAGAAGGTGTAACTATTGATGAAGCTACAACAGTAGCAGCAAAACGGGTAAAACTAAAAAAGTTTGATCCTAAAACAAATACTTGTATGGTTCAAATAACAATCTGCGAAGGAAAAAATCATCAAGTTAAAAAGATGTTTGCCGCAGTAGGCTTTGATGTTATAAAGCTAAAAAGAGAAAAAGAAGGCTTCTTTGACTTAAAAAATCTTCAATCAGGTGAATTTAGAAAACTAACACCAAAAGAAGTAAAAAGAGTCTATGGTCTAGAAGAAAATAAATAAAGAATTCTACCTAAGTAGAACAAAATAAAAAGGCATGTTTCAAACTATAAAACATGCTTTTCTTTTACATAAAAATATCTCTTCTTAATATCATAAACACTACTAAAAATATAACCGCTAAAATTAATGCACTAACGACTAAATCAAGTAAACTAACAGTCTTACCATTAGCATCTCTTAATATATCTAAATAATTATCCGGATTCTTCTCCTTTATTTTTTCAATTTTTTTATTTAAGACCTTCATATAAACCATATTAGCAACCGTTACATAAATAATCCTCATCAAAATAAAAAGTATTAGTAATTTTAAACCAATTCCCCAAGAATAATAAGCTAGGGCATATAGTAAAAAATCTCCTATAGCGGCACAAATACCTAATAAATTAAATCTATTAAAACAAAAATAAAAAGGACCAGTTAAAAAGACAAATACCTTATTTTCATTATAACAAACAGTATCAAATCTATCTCCTAAATATATTTCTAAATCAGATGCACTAGGATTTTTACTTTCTTTAGTAATAACTTCACCATTTACCATATAACCACAATGTAAACACCAAAAACTATGCATTGGTCTTCCACACTTAGGACAATTCTTAGGATAAGCCATCTTAATCCCCTCCACTATGATAAGTATAAACTATAATCACTATCTAAACAAGCCAAAAAAATACACAAAAAAAGAATAAATAAATTATTCTTCTACTTCAATAGCACCAGTAGGGCAAGCTTCAGCTGCATCTCTAACAGCTTGTTTTTCATCCTCTTGTACTTCTTCTTTTTTTACTTCTGATAAACCATTATCACCAATTTCAAAAATACTATCAGCTATAGCGCAGCAAGCACCACATCCAATACAAGCATCTTCATTAACTTTTACTTTCATTTTTATATCCTCCTTAAAAAATATTATATCTAAAATAATCTTTTACGTAAAGAAATAATTACTACTTTTGTTTTTATTTAACTTATGATAAACTAATCTATAGTAGAAGGTGATTAGTATGTCAAGTAGAATGGATCGTTACAGAGATAAAGGTGATACAAATACTTATAGTCGTGCAAATAGAAATCAAGAATTATATCAAAACATTGGTAGTAACACAAGAGTAGCTAACCTAACAGATGTAACAAATGCTAACGCTATTGATTTAGACAATGCTTCTAGAATTACAAATACTCGTGAAGGATATCATCAAATGAAAGAATTCAGAAAAGATATTGCTGTACCAAAAGTAAAAAAAGAACTAGACGACTTTAATTATTTATATCAAACTAGAGAAAATAGAATTTATGATGTAAATAGGGTTCTAGAAGAGGCTAGAAAAAATAGAAGAACAGCTGATGATGAAAAGGAAGAAAAACGACGCCTAAAAAATAGTAACTATAATATAATTACTAGTCTAAATCCTGAAGAGTTAGAAAAGTATCGCCAAGAGAAGATAAACAGAGTATATCGAGCTAATGATGATACAAATTCTAATGATGATGACATAAAAGAATTAATAAATACTATCGCCTCTAAAACATTAGCTGGTGAAATAGATCAAGCAACAGGTGTTAACTTACTTAGTGATTTAATGGCAACTAGTATTCTAGACAAAGTAGAAAGACAAAAAGAAGACACTAGTGTTAATCTTGGACTTTCTAGAGAAGTTCTAAATAAAGAACAAATAGAACAAGTAAATAAACTAGATCAAGAAATAGTAGAAGAAAAAGATAGTAATTTAAAAGAAGCCGATAGTGATTTCTACACTAGAAGTATGGACTTATCTGATAAAGACTTTGAAATGGATGATGAATTTAAAGAAAAATCTCTTCCATTACCTTTAAAGATATTCCTAATATTATTAGTACTTGCCTGTATAGCAGCAGCAGTTTACTTCATTTGGCAAACTTATTTTAAATAATGTTAACCTTAATATATTTTGTCTGCTTCTATCTATCTTTACCTGGTTTCTTTGCTAAAGCCGGTTATAGTCCCCTAAAAGGTCTAATACCAATATATAACATATGTATACTATGCATGATTCTAAAGATAAATCCAATCTTATTAATAGTACTAGGACTTGGACTTATCTTTTTACCATGTCGTATGTTTGTAGCAACTTTAATAATTATTTTTTTACCATTCCAAATAGCTGATGCCTATAGTAGTAATTTTAAAGTATCAATTATAACATTTATTCTTCCTATTATTATGTACCCAGTTTTAGCATATATAAAAGGTTATTACACGTATTAGGAGAAAGAAATATGGAATTTTTTAAGAAACATAAAATTACAACTATACTTTTATTTATATTATCAATATATATTTACTACTACTACACTAGAATAACTCCTTTAAATAATAATATCGATAAGAGTAGTTATCACTATGTAAATGAATTATATTACTCAGATGGTAGAATATATAATAATTATCTAAATAAAACAGAAAAGAAGATGTATGACTTATTATTTCAAAGTATTAAGAAAAATATTCGTACTCTAAATGTTAGTGTTAATAGTTCAACTTGTAAAGATGAAACAGATTGTTATAAATCACTTCTTACAGCTTATGATGCTATCTACGTAGATCATCCTGAATTACTTGAATTTGGTGGTATAAAAAGTATTTACATAAAAGATAACAATATGAGAGTAAATATAAGTTATTCTGTTAATGCTTTATTTGCTAAAATTGGTACTGAAAAAATAAAAAGAATAGTTTATGATATTAAACAAGCTACTAAAAATATGGACGATATAACTAAAATAGATTATGTCTATAACTGGGTTGCTAAAAATACTCGTTATGATCAAACATTTACTTTTTCATCTAAAAATCAATCAGCTTATAGTGTCTTTCTTCATAAAGAAGCAGTTTGTGCTGGTTTTGCTAAAGCTAGTCAAATAATATTCCAAAATATTGGTATAAATTCTTACGGTGTATTAGGTACTTCAACAGGTCCACATATGTGGAACATTGTTGAGTACAAAGGAAAATACTACTATTATGATTCAACAGTAGCAAGTGCAACTTATAAAGATAAATCAGGTCTCATTCAAGAAAAGATGAATTATTATACAATGGATCATAAAGAATGGTATCCAGAAGTAGAAAAAACAAGGATGCGTCCATAAATAAAATAAAAATAATCTAAAAAAATAACAAAAATATATTATAATATATATAGAGCAGTGGGAGTGGTTATATGAATTTAAACTTTATAATAAATGATTACATACTAATTTGGAATATCTTATTTCAAGCTTCTGTATCAGAACCTATATATAAATTAAAACAAAGATTATGGGATACTTATAAAGAACAATATAATGATACTTATAAAGATCGTATTACAATACTAAAAGATGTAAAAAACTATATTCCAAATGATGATACAATATATAATATAATGTTAGAGTCCAAAGAATATCAAAAAATAAAAAAAGAAACAGAAAAATATCGTTTAGAAGTAATAAGTCTTTGGAATAGAAAAATATCTAATCAAATAAAACAAATCATTAGAAAAGACATTCCTGACTACACTGTTTATCTTATTGATAATCGTCTTGAAGTATTAGAAATACCAAATATTTCATCTGTAGATGTAAAAATTGCAATACTTGGTAAAAAAATATCAAAAGATGAACCAGAAAAATTAATTATATCGGTTATTGAATCTATTCTAAAAAAAGAATTAAATACTTATAAAGATAAGGATAAATTTATTGCTAATGCTATAATTGAACTAGCTATTGAAAATGAACTAGCAACATCTCTATCAAATATTAGTCATTATTACTCTAGTGAATCAAAATTAATAAATATAAAAAGACAAATCTATCCATTTTGGTTAATGTACTTAGGAATTTCAAAAGAACAAATGACAAAATATATGAACCGTGATAAAATAGCATTTGACGTTAACAAGTTTCCATATGAAACTAATTTAAAAAATCTAGATATTACAGACTTTATTGATTTCTGTATTCAAAACAAAAAAAGAATAATTAGGGAAGAACAATTAGAATTAATATAATAAAGTGGTGATAGTATGGATGAAAAAATTAAAATATTATTAGATAAAATAAATATTGATAAAGATAATTATCAATATTTTTCTGATGCTAAAATTTCTAAAATAAGAATAAATTCCAAAACTGGTAGTTGGAATGTTTTTGTCGAAAAAGATACACTTCTACCACTAGAAGTATTTGAAGAGTTAGAAGAGAAAAAACACTTATTAGATGAAAATGCTTCTGAAATAGGTTTTATATTTAATATTGAAAATCCAGATTTAAATACTTGTAAAGAATACTATCAGCATCTTTTAAAATTATTAAAACCAGAATTAAAAGTTCTAGAAATTTATGAAGACTCTCTTCAAATAGAAGATGACTTTTTAATACTAGTTGCTAGTAATGAAGTAGAAAAAGAAAGATTAGAATCATGTCTTTCTAAAATAAATACTTTTTATAGATGCCTAGGTTACAAATTTAATATTGATGTAACTATTAGAAAAGAAGAAAATATTCTAGAAGAAATAAAACAGGATTTAATTGTTGAAACACCAAAGATCGAGGAGAAGAAAGAAGTAAAGCAAGATCCACCGGCTTCTCCTGAGAAAAAATATCATAAAGAACCAAAAGATCCTAATAGTGTTATTGGTCGAGGTATAAAAGAAGACCCAATAAAAATAAAGACTTTAATAGGTGAAGATAATAATGTTGTTGTAGAAGGATTTGTTTTTGGAACAGACTATTTTGAGTCATCAAAAACAGACTTTAAAATAATAACTTTAAAAATAACTGACTATTCAGACAGCATCTATTGTAAAGTCTTTGTAAGAGATGCCGAGGAATATGGCAGACTTTGTAAAGAATTAAAAGCTGGAAATTGGTTTAAAATTCGTGGTTATACTAAAAATGATCAATTCTCTAAAGAATTAGTTTTAAATGCTAGAGATATTGTAAAAATAGAAAAAGAAGTATCTGTTGTAAAAGATAATGCAGAAGTAAAAAGAGTAGAATTACATTGTCATACTAAAATGAGTCAAATGGATGGTCTTGCTGATGAAGAACAAATAGTAAAACAAGCTATGAAATGGGGACATAAAGCTATAGCAATCACTGATCACAATGGTGTTCAAGCCTTCCCACATGTCTTTAACCTAGTAACTTCTCATAATAAAAATTTAAAAGAGGGAGAAGAACCATTTAAAGCCATTTATGGTACAGAGTTAACACTAATAGATGATACTGTAAATATAGTCCTACGTCCTAATAAAGACGTCTTGCTTGATCAAACATACGTTGTTTTCGACTTTGAAACAACTGGTTTTAATGCCGGTGGTGCTGACTCAATTATTGAAATAGGTGCTGTTAAAATTAAGAATGGTGAAATACTAGAACGTTATGATGAATTAATTAACCCAGGAAGACCATTACCTCAAAAAATAATTGACGTAACTAATATTACTGACGCTATGTTAGAGGGCAAAGATAATGAAGAAAATGCCGTTAAAAGATTTATTGAATGGTATGGAGACTTGCCAATGGTTGCTCATAATGCTAAGTTCGATGTATCTTTCCTTGAAATGGCTCATAAAAAATATAATTTAGGTAAATTTACTAATCCTGTAATTGATACACTAGAATTATCAAGAACCATGGATAATACTTATGCTAGACACTCGCTATCAGCTTTAGTTAAAAGATATGAAGTTCCATGGGATGAAGAAGCTCACCATAGAGGAGACTATGATGCCGAAGGAACAGCTTTAGTTTTCCATAAAATGCTAAAGAAATTATCTAATCGTAATATTGAAACAATGGATCAATTAGATAACTTAGTTAGTAAAGATGAAATCCATAAATATGGTCGTGCTCATCACGTAAACCTTCTAGCAATCAATCATACCGGTCTAAAAAACTTGTTCAAATTAGTATCCCTTGCTAATACAGTTTACTTATATAAAACCCCAAGAATCCTACGTAGTGAAATAGAAAAGAATAGAGAAGGTCTTCTAGTAGGATCTGGTTGCTACGAAAGCGAAGTCTTTAAAGAAGCAACATCTAAAAGTGAAGACGAATTATCAAACATTATTAGATTCTATGACTATGTAGAAGTTCAACCTCTAGAGTGTTATGGCCACTTAATTCAAACAGGTGACTTTGCTAATGAAGTAGAGTTAGCTGCCAACATTGAAAAGATAATTAGAGTAACAGAAGATGCCGGCAAAATAATGGTCGCAACTGGTGATGTTCATCATATAAAAAGAGATGACAAAATCTATCGTGAAATAATAGTAAATCAAAAAGTACCAGGTGGTGGACGTCATCCACTTGCAAAATCAAGTATTAAAGAAATTCCATCTCAACATTTCCGTACAACTGATGAAATGTTAGAAGATTTTAAATTCTTAGACAAAGAAACTGCCTATCGTATTGTTGTTGAAAATACCAATAAAATTGCTGACATGGTAGAAATAATTGAAGTAATACCAGATACAGGTGGTATACCATTCTCTCCAAGAGTTAAAAGTGATGATGGAACAAGTTATCTAGATTGTCCAGCAGTAGTTACCGACTTAGTTTATACAAAAGCAGCTGCTTGGTATGGAGACCCATTACCATATTATATAGAAGAACGTATTGCAACCGAACTATACGGTGATATTGTTTTAAAAATAACAAAAGAACGCTTAAAAGAAACATTATCAGGTGATGAACTAGAAAAAGTGGCTCATCAAGAACTACATGATACTATTGTAAAAGGTTTTGATAATGTTAAAAGTATCGTAAGAGAATATGTTAAGAAAACTTCAGAAGAAGAACTAGATGAAAAAGCCCTAGAAAAACAAACAAAAAAAGTATTAGGTGGTATTATCGGTGGAGGATTCGATCCAATTTACTTAATTGCTCAACGTCTAGTTAAGCACTCAAACGATGAAGGTTATCTAGTTGGTTCCCGTGGTTCCGTAGGTTCAAGCTTTGTTGCTACTATGATGGGAATAACAGAAGTTAACCCTCTACCTGCTCACTATAGATGTTTAAAATGTAAAATAAGTATCTTTGAAGATGAAGAAGGAAAATCTTTCTCAGCAGACTATTCATCAGGATTTGACTTACCAGATAAAGAATGTCCTAACTGTCATATTCCATTATATAAAGATGGTCAGGATATGCCATTCGCAACCTTCTTAGGATTTAATGCCGATAAAGTTCCGGATATTGACTTAAACTTCTCAGATTTAAATCAAGCAAGTGCTCATGCTTATACCAAAGTCTTATTCGGTGAAGATAATGTTTATCGTGCCGGAACAATTGGTACAGTAGCCGACAAGACTGCTTTCGGTTTCGTAAAAGGTTATTGTGAAGAACATGGTATACCAGACATGCGAACCGCTGAAGTAGAACGACTTGCTATGGGTTGTACCGGTGTTAAAAGAACAACTGGTCAGCATCCAGGAGGAATTGTTGTTATTCCAGACTATAAAGAAGTTTTTGACTTTACACCATTCCAATTTCCAGCAGAAGATGCAACTGCTGAATGGCGTACAACACACTTCGATTATCATGCTATAGACCAATGTGTTTTAAAACTAGATATCTTAGGACACTCCGATCCAACTCAGTTACGTATCATTCAAATGCAATCAGGTACCGATATTATGAAAGTACCAATGGATGATAAAGATACAATGAGCATTTTCACATCAACTGATGTCCTAGGTGTAACCAAAGAACAAATAATGTGTAATACTGGTACTTTAGGTATTCCGGAATTTGGTACATCATTTACTATAAAATTAGTAGAGGATACTAAACCAACTACCTTTGGAGAACTTATAAAAATAGCCGGACTTTCTCATGGTACCGATGTTTGGTTAGGTAATGCTCAAGACTTAATAAAAAATAATATCGTTCCATTCAAAGAAACTATCGGTTGTCGTGATGATATTATGGTTTACTTAATAAATAAAGGTATGGCTCCAATTAAAGCCTTCAAAATAATGGAGTTTGTTCGTAAAGGCAAAGCTTCAAAAGATCCAGAAACTTGGAAAGGTCATGTTGAAACAATGAAAGCTTCTAATATTCCAGAATGGTATATTGAATCTTGTCGTAAAATAAAATACATGTTCCCAAAAGCCCATGCCGCAGCTTATGTAATGAGTGCCTTTAGAATAGCTTGGTATAAAGTACATATGCCAGTATATTTCTATTCATCTTGGTATTCATCAAAAGCAACAGATGTTGATGTTGAATCAATGATTAAAGGTTATGATGCTATTAAGGCCAAAATAGAAGATATTCTAGCCAAGGGTTTTGAAGCAACTAATAAAGAAAATGGTCAAGCTGAAAGTTTAAAGGTTGCCCTAGAGGCAACTGCTCGTGGTATAAAATTCTTAAAAGTAGATTTATATGAAAGTGACGCTACAGTTTGGATAGCTAAAAACGATAAAGAAATCTATCCACCATTTGTTGCTATCGATGGACTAGGAGAAACCGTTGCTAAAAACATTGTTAAAGAAAGAGAAAAGCAACCTTTCCTAAGTGTTGAAGACATCCAAAGACGAGGCAAAGTTTCACAAACACTAATAGATAAAATGAAATCTATGGGTCTATTAAACAATTTACCAGACTCAAATCAATTATCATTATTTTAAAAGATACTAATTATTTAGTATTTTTTTTCTGAATCCCAAACACTACGAATAGTGCTGTTTTCAAATAAGCTTGTGATTGTTTCTAATTTATTTTTCTTCGTTTTTTCCCACTCCTTTATTATGTATTCAAAAAATATTTATTAAGAAAATAGTTTAGTTAATTAATGGTGAGCTTTTTTCATCACGAATGTTGAAATAAAATTGTAAAAATAGTATAATATGCATATATAAAAATACTAAAGTTGGTGGTAAGATGTTGACACAGAAAGGAATAAAGTCTATCCTAGACAGACATGTTAGATTAAACCAATTTATAGACGGAAAAAAGTATATACTTGGTTCTATTGTTTTGATAGGACTTTTTATTGTGTTTATGTTTAATTCGTTCGCTGCTTTAGAGCCGGTTTCTAGTGTAACTATTAAATCAACTACTTTAGATTATACTAAGAGTGAAGAGGGGTCTTGGCAATATACTAAGACAGCTAAATGGATAAGCAAAGGAAAAGCTAGAATTGATATAAATCTTGAAACTCTCGAAAAATCTCAAACAGATTATACAGATGTAATTTTAGTACTTGATACTTCGGGAAGTATGTTAGGAGAGAAACTTTCTCAATTACAAACAGACGTTAATGAATTTATTAATGATACAATACCAAAGGAAAATAAAATTTCGATAATATCCTTTAATAGTGATGCCTCTGTTTTAACAAGCTTTACGAATGATAATTCCTTATTACAGGATAGCATAAATAATTTAACTGCAGCAGGTGAGACCAATTACTATCAAGCCTTAGTAAAAGTTGATGATGTACTAAGTACATATTCTAAAGAATCTAATCGAGATTGCGTAGTTTTATTTTTAACAGACGGACTTCCTACAATTGATACGCCAAATGAAATAACACAATATAATCATCTAAAAAATAAGTATTCTTATTTAAAGATTAATGGTATTCAGTATGAATTGGGTGAAGAACTTTTAAACGGAATTAAAAACATTACTGATACCCAATTTATAGCGAGTACAGAAAACTTAAATGAGTTTTTATACAAAGCCTCAATATCGGCTTCGAATTATGAAAATTTTATTTTAACTGATTATATTGATGAAAATTATTTTACTTTAAAAGATGTAGAAAATATCGATACTACTTTTGGTGAAGTAACTATTAGTGACAACAAAATAATTTGGAACTTAAATAACCTAAAATCTGGATTAGATGCAAGCATGACTTTCTACATAAACTTAAATGATAATTTAATAGGAGTAGGAGGTGTTTACTCAACAAGTACTAAGACAGATGTATCTTATAAAATAAATTCCTCTTCATATAATGAGTCAAGTACTAAAACTCCCGTACTAAGTGATAATTATTCGGTTACTTATGATGCCAATGCTCCAACTGGTTGTGTGGTATCAAATGTACCAAGTCAAAAAAAATACTCAGTATTTGATACTGTGAAAATAGAAAGTGCTATTCCTACATGTGATAACTATCAGTTTAAAAAATGGGAAATAGTAACTGAGAATGTAAATAGAAGTGGAGATAATTACTTTTTCATGCCAGAGTCCAATGTAACGATAAAGGCCATTTGGAAAAAGAGTAATCTTGTAAAATCAATGGATGGGAAAATATCCAAAGTTCAAACTCTATATAAGTTAATAGCAAGTAACTCAAAAGGAATAGATACATCTATTAGTTTTAGAAATTCTCCAAACTCCACTAATTCCGGAATTTATACACGAAGTGGAACAGAATCCAATACTTATCCAGTTTACTACTATCGTGGAATTATAAATAACAATAATATAGTATTTGCTAACTTTTGCTGGAAAATAGTAAGAACAACAGAAACAGGTGGAGTTAAATTAATATATAATGGTGTTTATGATAGTACTAATAAATGTAGTAATACAGGAGCAACTTATGTAGGTACTAGTGCCTTTAATACAACTTCAAGTTCACCAGCTGACATTGGTTATATGTATGGAACAAGATATAGATACAATGATTATTCGCCAACTACAACCACTAATGTCCTAACCAATACTACTATTGATTCTAGCAGCAACTATTATTACGGAACATCAATTACTTATTCTAATGGAACTTATACATTACAAAATGCTGTCCAAAAAGTATGGTCTGATAATTACACTAATTTAGTAGGATACTATACTTGTAATAAAACAACAACTACTTGTTCAAATGCCTATTATATAGCCGGTTCTAATTCTACTCACCAGTATAATGTACTATTCTCAAATGGTGAAACCGTTTTAGCAAACCAAGTCATAGTACTAGGAAAAAGTGTCATAGATAATGGAAATAATACTTACACGTTAAATGAAACTGTAACCATTCAAAAGAAAGATTGGTATAACAATCATAACTCATATAATAACTATTATATTTGTAGAGATTTAACTAGTACTACTTGTACTAACAAAAACTATATAACTACATCTAGTAATTATGCAGTTACTTATGATAACACATTTGATTATATCTATGGAAATGATGTTTCTTGGGATGGTAGTCAATATACTTTAGTAGATACTATTACCTCTAAAAACACTTGGAATACTGACAAAACAACTCTTGCTAAAAGATATCACTATACCTGCCTTAACACAACCGGAAAGTGTACCTCGGTTTATTATGTTCATATGTTTGGTAATAGTTCATTAATTTACTATTTAACATTAACTAATGGTAAAAATATAGAAACAGCCAAAGATGAGATGTTTCAAAACAAAAACTCTTCAGCAGTAAAAAAAGTAGTTGATACTTGGTATCAAAATAATTTAACTAGTTATACTTCTATGTTAGAAGATACTATTTGGTGTAATGATCGAACATTCTATTCTGGAGCTTTAGTCAGTAAAGATACAGATGCTCTTACTGATGCTTCATACATATCCGTTAACAACAGAGTATATAACACTTATAATCCTAGTGTAACTTGTCCTAATGCTACTAGAGACGGCTTTACAGTATCAACATCATCAGGTGGCAATGGTGCCTTAACTTATCCAATTGGTTTATTAACAGCTGATGAAATAAGATTAGTAGGTGGCTATGATAATCTACATTATTTATCAGATAACCAATATTGGTGGACTATGTCTCCCTATTATTTCTTTGGTAGTAACGGTCGCTCCTTCAGAGTTAATTCCAGTGGTGTTTTAAATACACAATACATTCATACAGCTAGTCCAAATGTTGTAAGACCTTCAGTTTCCCTTGTCAAAGGTACTAGAATATCTGATGGAGATGGAACTGCTAACAATCCATTTGTAATTGGTGATGAGTAGGTTTGATACTTAAACTAAAAAAGAGAAAAGAGATTTGAAATCTCTTTTTCTTTTGAATATAAAATAATAGTTTGCTTGTTTATTAAAAGACGTTTATAATTAACTAGAAGGACTGATTATATGAAGTACAAAGTATTAGTAAATAAAGAACATAAAATAAAAGAAAACTATCTTTCTAAAATAGAATTAGTAACTATAAAAAATATAGATAACGAAGATATTCAAATAGAAAAAGAAACTTATAATGCTTATCAAAAACTAGAAAAATTTCTAAAAACAAAAAACATCATTATTGGTATCTCATCTGCTTATAGAAGTAAAGAATATCAACAAGAAATATATGATGATTTTGTAAAAGAATATGGTGAAGAATATGCAAATAAAATAGTTGCCCCAGTAGGTTGTTCAGAACACCATACTGGCCTTGCGATAGACATAAATATAAAGAAAAATGGTAAATGGCCAGCCAACAACAAAGAATTAGAAAAGCAAGAACCATCTCTAAGAAAAATACACAAGTATCTAGCAAGTTATGGTTTTATACTTCGTTATCCAAAAGATAAAGAAAATATAACTGGCTATCCATACGAACCATGGCATATTAGATATGTTGGTAAAGTAGTAGCTAAAATAATCGAAAAAGAAAACTACACTTTAGAAGAATACCTAAGTAACTATTCAGGTATAATCATTGTAAATAAACCAGTTGATATAACTTCTTTTGATGTTGTAAATAGTATTTCCAAAACTCTAGGTATTAAAAGAGTAGGCCACACAGGAACCCTAGACCCCCTAGCAACAGGAGTTCTAGTAGTAACAATTGGTAAAGCTACTAAAATAGGTGAACTATTAACCGCAACTTATAAAGAATACCAAGCTGGAGTCCTATTAGGTGTAGATACAGATACTCTAGATATAACTGGAAAAATAAAAAATACTAAAATAGTACCAGAAAATCTCCCAATAGAATCTACTCTAAATAGTTATAAAAAAACTTATTTACAAGAAGTACCAATCTATTCAGCTGTCAAAGTAAATGGTAAAAAACTATATGACTATGCTCGTCAAAATAAAGAAGTAACCCTTCCTAAAAAAGAAGTAACTATTAAAGAAATAAAACTTTTAGAAACGGATCGAAATACCTTTACCTTTAAAACAACAGTTTCAAAAGGTTGCTACATAAGAAGTCTAATTAGAGATATTGGATTATCTCTAAATACTTATGCCACTATGACAAATCTAATTAGGACTAAACAAGGTAAATTTACTATTGAAGAAGCAAACACTTTAGAAGAAATAGAAAAGGGTAATTTCAAATTACATAAAATAGAAGATGTTCTAGATTACCCAAAAATAATAGTTGATAAGAACACAGAACAAAAAATAAGAACTGGTCAAAAAGTACCCAACATTTACAATGTCGAAGACAAAGTAATCTTTCTTACTTCTTCTAACGAACTATTAGGTATTTATCAATCTGAAAAAAATCTATTAACTGTCTGGAAAAACTTCGTCTAGTTTAACACTAAAATCTAAATTTTAACTAGCTATAGCAACAAATAAACACTCACAAAATATCCGAAATATCTTTACAAAATGCCAATAATGTGGTATAATCATACAGCAATTGAAAAAGGGGGGGATACATCATGAGTTTAAACAGAAAATTAGATTATTATGAAATTTTAGGAGTAAGTAGAAATGCAACACTAGAAGAAATAAAAGCAGGTTATAGACAAGAAATTAAAAAGTTCCATCCAGATAAACGTGCTTCTATGGATAAAGAGTCACTTGATCCAATCGACGAACGTGTAAAAGATTTTCTTGCTCAACAAATAATTGATGCGTATAGAACTTTAAAAGACTCATCACTTAAAGCAACTTATGATGCAACTTTACCAGAGAAAAAATCTGAAGAAGAATTAATATCTGATGATTTAGAAACATTAACAGAAATATCAAGAAGTTTAAGATATGATTTTATAGATATTTATAAATTATTAGGTGTAAAAAGAAATGCCAGTACTACTGATATAGATAAAGCCTTCTTAAATTTAGCATATTCTTATAATCCAGAATTAACAGTAAATGCTACAAAATCTCCAAAAGCTCAAGATATGATAAAAAATATATATGGAATTTTAGAAGCTAGTTATAATGTTGTAAATACTGCCGAAAAACGAGTTGAATATGATGAGAAAACTAGAGAATATCTTTTAAAAAGAGTAAAAGAACATCAGGAAAAAGCAAAAGCAAGAGCTCAAAAAGAAGAACAAGAAAAAGCCAAGGCAAGAGCTCAAAAAGAAGAACAAGAAAAAGCTAAGGCAAGAGCTCAAAAAGCAAGACAAGAAGAACAAGCAAGAAGACAAGCTCAAGCAAAAAAAGAAAAAGAACAAACACCACCAAAAACAGAAAGTTCTAATTTTGAACAAAAAAATCATACAACTAAATCAGAAAATAGAGGCCAAGAACCAAAGACAATGTCTCAAAGTTTTAAAGAAGCTTGGCAAGAAGTACGAAGTGAAGAAAAGTCTTATCCATTTACTGAAAGACATAAAAATATTAATAAAAATATTCATAGTAAATATTATCCTTATAGAGCAACACTTCCACAATATATAGTATATGGACTAAAAAATGGTCTTTTACATGTTTCAGCTGAATTAGTATATCAATTAGAAAAATTCCGTTATATTACTGAAGATAATATTCCAAAATTTATAATTAGAAATAGAAAATCATTATGTGGTATAGTGGTTGCTGGAGTTTTAATTACATCAGCAGTAGGAAAAGCTAACGATAAAATTGAGCCACCAGTAGAACCAACACCTTCAACTGTAACAGATTCAATTTCAAATGATGATACACAATCTCCAACTACAACAATTCCTGATGAAGTTGTTTTAAATAGAGTACACATTATAGAAGATGGCGATACATTAACTAAATATTCAAATGAATCAAATACATCCATTGAACAAATTATGAGTGTAAACGGTTTAGAAAACAGCGATAAGATTATGAGTGGGGATAGAATAATAATTCCATATACAGTTTCAAATGAAGACTTAAAATATTATGTATCATCAAAAGAGTATTCAAGAGAAATCCCATTAGAAACATTTGCCGCTTTATATGAAACAGATGTTGAAACACTATTACAACTAAATAAAGAAGCAATTGATAAAATAACATTATCAACTGGTGAAACAGTATATGCACCAATATCTAACACGCTACAAGTACCATCATTTATTAGTAAGAATATCTTAGATGCTCAAAAAGAAGTGTCAACTGGTGCTTATACAAAAACAAATGGAGAATATCATGGATAATAATAAATTATTTTTTGAATTTTTAAGAAAAAATAATTTACTAGAAGAGTATCAAAGAATTTTAGAAGTTTTAAATGAACCATCTAATTCAGTAGCAAGATATTCAGATCAAGATATATATCTTTTAAATAATCTAGTAAGACAAAAAGATCTAGCAAACTTTGGTATAAAAGGTGAGATGGGAACTCTAACAAAAGATGGAATCATCCTACCAAAACAAACTCTAGTAGCATACAAAAAACAAAGAAGAGAAATTCCAGAAATTACAGACTTTGACTTAATAATGGGAAATGGAATAAGTAATACATCTTTTATAGCTAGTAACTTTCCGCAAGATAAATTATTTGGCTTTTGTACTGATACAACAGCTCCTTCTCTTCACTTAAGAATGACTAGAGCTTCATTTCTCTTAGATGAGTACAATCAAAGTAAAAATCCAGGTTACGATTTAGTAGCAACAGAAGAAAAAGGTAAGGTATATTGCTTAGTTAAAAAAACAAAATAGGTTTACAGTTAAGTAAATCTATTTTTTTGTTAATTACTAAGTTCTCTCTTTTTTCTAAAGATTTAATATAGTATAATAATCAAGAAGGTAGTGAGATAAATGCTAAAATACATCTTTTTACTAATTGGTTTTATAGTAATTATTAAAGCTAGTGATATCTTAGTTGATAGTGCAACTTCAATTGCTATTAAGTGCAAAGTTCCTAAAATGTTAATAGCTCTTACTATTGTATCATTTGGTACTTGTGCTCCAGAAATAGCCATATCGTTTACTTCGGTCATAAATAAAAATGGTACTATAGCCTTTGCTAATGTCATAGGTAGTTGTATTGTAAATGTCTTTCTAATTATAGGACTAGCTTCCTTACTACATCCTATAAAAGTAAAACATGATACAGTCAAAAAAGAACTACCAATCTTACTCTTAATAACAACAAGCTTTGCTGTATTAATGCTAGATAGCGTCTTTAATAAAGCAACACCAAATGTTTTCTCTAGAGTAGATGGAATAGTTCTAATGTCTTTATTCTTAATGTTTGTAATGTACTTAGTTCAACTATCTAAAAGAAAAGAAAAAAATACAGAAAAAATGGAAATTAAATATGATAGTCTTCCTATCACTATAATTATCTTAATATTATCAATAGTTTTAATATCTCTAAGTAGTAATATTATAGTAGATAACGCTGTTAAAATAGCTGAAAGTCTACATATAAGTGAAAAACTAATTACTATGACCGCTATTGTAATTGGTACATCTCTTCCAGAAATGTTTATGACTGTAAGTAGTGCTAGAAAAGGTGAATTTGATATGGCTATTGGTAATATCATTGGAACTAATATTTTTAATATCTGTATCGTTCTAGGACTACCAGTAACAATCTATGGAGATATCTCTTTAGCAAACTTTTCAATGATTGATATAGTAGCAGTATTTCTAACATCTCTAGACTTATACTTATTTGCTAGAAGTGAAAGAACTATTTCTAAAGCAGAAGGCTTAACTATGTTACTAATATTTGCTGTTTACTATATCTCAGTCATATTCTTTTAATAATTAAAATTTCTAACAATATAAAATAAATGTTTGTATTTTATTAAAACTATGATATAATACACTTTAGAAAGGAGTGGGAAAGAAGAAATTTCCCACTCTTATTATTTCTAGGAGGTGGCCATGAAAGAGAAAATAGCACAACTTGTAGATGAAGAAATAAAAGATTTAAATGTCTTTGTTTCTGATGCATTTTTTGAAAACGTAGAAGGAAAGAAGATATTTAATATCGTTCTTGATAGTGAAGAAGTAATTGATTTAAATCGTATTACTGAAGCATCAAGAATAATTAACAAAATAATTGATAAGAATAATTATTTATTAGAAGACGCAGATGAATTAGATATTTATTCAAAAGAGAAAGGAGAATAAAAATGAACGGTAAAGAATTTAAAAAAGCTCTTGATAACATTGTTAAGGAAAAAAACATTGATCCAGAAGTAGTATATGAAGCAATGGAACTTGCCTTAACTTCTGCTTATAAAAAGAACTTTAACTCAAAGACAAATGTAAAGGTTTTATTTGATCGTGCAACTGGTGAGATTAAAGTATATTCATATCTTACTGTTGTACCTGATGATAAAATGACAAAAGAAGAATATGAAGATTACTTATTCGAACATTATACTGATGAAGATGATGAAGAAGAAACTGAAGAAAATGAAACAGTAGAAGGAGAAGAACAAGAAGAAGCACCACAAATTAGCTACTTCAATCCTGAAACTGAAATTAAAGTTAGTGATGCAAAGAAAATTGATAAGACTTTAGAAGTAGGAGATACAATTGATCATGAAGTAACTCCAAAAGACTTTGGTCGTGTTGCTGCATCAACTGCTAAACAAGTAGTAGTTCAAAAAATAAGAGAAGCTGAAAGAAATAGTATTCTAGAAGAGTTTGGTGACAAACAAGATGAACTTTTAGTAGGAACAGTTGCTCTAGAAGATACTGATAACTATTTTATTGATTTAGGAAGAACAAATGGTATCTTACCAAAGAAAGATATTATCCCAGGAGAAAAAATAGAAATGGGTTCTCAAATAAAAGTATATGTTTCTAAAGTAGATAACAATGGTAAAAACTTATTAGTCCTATTAAGTAGAACTCATTATGGTTTTGTAAAAAGATTATTTGAGCTAGAAATACCAGAAATTAATGACGGTTCAGTATTAATTTATAGTGTAGCCAGAGACCCAGGTAACAGAAGTAAAGTTGCTGTCTACTCAGAAAGAGCAAACATTGATCCAATCGGTGCTTGTATTGGTGAAAAGGGTAGTAGAATTGCTAGAATTATTGAAGAGTTACATGGTGAAAAACTAGACGTTGTAAAATACGACAAAGACCCAGCAGTATTTATTGAAAATGCTCTAGCTCCAGCTAAAGAATTAACAGTAGCTGTAACTGATCCTAAAAAACAAGAAGCTATGGTAATTGCTGATGGAGATAACTTCTCATTAGCTATTGGTAAAAAAGGACAAAATGCTCGTTTAGCAAGCAAATTAACACACTATAAAATCGATATTAAAACAACTGAACAAGCTCGTGAAGCAGGTATAAATTTCAGATAGGAGGTTTCTATGAAAGTAAAAAAAATTCCCCAAAGAACTTGTATAATTACTAAAGAAAAACTACCTAAACAAGAATTATTACGTGTTGTTAGAGCACCAGAAGGATATGTTGCTGTAGACGAAACAGGAAAAATGAACGGACATGGTGCATATATTAAAAAAGATATTGCAGTCCTAGAAAAAGCAATTAAGTCAAAAGCACTAGAAAAAAAATTAGAATGCAATATAGAGGACAGTGTTTATGAAGAAATAAGAAAAATTATAGAAAAGTGAGGTGAGTCTTTATGATGACTATAGAAGATTATGCATTAGATGTAGAAAAGACTATAGATGAGATTAAAGCATTATGTGATAAGATTGGTATCAACTACGAAGACGAAAAAACTCCTTTAGATGAAACTGATATTATTTTACTTGATAATGAATTACAAGACGCCGAAGATTATGTAACAGGTGATACAGAAGATTTAGAAGAAAAAATTCTAGATGAAGAAGTAAGTGATAAAGCCGAAATGCTTGCTATGAACACAAAGTTTGATTTAGACAATGGAACAAAATTTGAAAAAGTAAAAAGCAATAAGCAAGCTAAGAAAACTGAAAATAAAAAAGACTTTTTAAAGGAAAGAAAAAAAATATATAAACATCGTGAAAAACTTCAAAGTAATGAAGCTACTCAAGATGAAAATGTTATTCTTTATAACCAAGGAATGACTGTAACAGACTTAGCTAATGCTCTAGAAGTAGGAGCAGTAGAAATAGTTAAAAAATTAATGGGTCTAGGTGTAATGGCTTCTGTTAATCAAGCAATTGACTATGATAGTGCTGAAGTAATAGCATCAGAATATGATAAGGTTTTAAAGAAAGCTGAAACAGCTGATATTTCTAACTTTGAAAATTTTGAAATAGAAGACGATGAAAAAGACTTAGTAGAACGTCCACCAGTAGTAACAATCATGGGACATGTTGACCATGGTAAAACTACTTTACTAGACTACATTAGAAAATCAAATGTTGCATCAGGAGAAGCTGGAGGAATTACTCAAGCAATTGGTGCTTACTCTGTAAAATATAAGGATAAGTCAATAACATTTATTGATACTCCAGGACATGCTGCTTTTACAGAAATGCGTGCAAGAGGAGCCTCAATTACTGATATTGTTATTATCATAGTAGCAGCTGATGATGGTATTATGCCACAAACAAAAGAAGCAATTGATCATGCTAAAGCCGCAGGTGTACCAATCATTGTTGCTATAAATAAAATTGATAAACCAGAAGCAAACATTGAACGTGTTATGACTGGTTTAGTTGAAAATGGCCTAACTCCAGAAGAATGGGGTGGAGATATTATTGTAAATAAAATATCTGCCGCAACTGGAGAAAATGTTGATGAATTACTAGAAAATATTTTACTAATAGCTGAAATGGAAGGCTACAAAGCTAATCCATCTCGTTACGCTTCAGGTGCTGTTATTGAATCAAAGAAAGATAGTAAGGTTGGTTCAGTAGTAACTTTATTAATCCAAAACGGTACTCTACGTTTAGGAGACCCAATAGTAATTGGTAACGCTTTTGGTAAAGTTCGTACTCTAAAAAATGACTTAGGTCAAAATATCGTAGAAGCAACTCCATCAACTCCAGTAGAAGTAACTGGTATTTCAGAAGTACCAAGTGCTGGAGATAAGTTCATGGCTTTCGAATCAGAAAAACAAGCTAAACAAATAGCTGAAGAAAGAAAATTACGTAGTCGTGAACAAGATACTAACTTCTCTGGTATGAGTTTAGAAGATTTATTTGGACGCATCCAAGAAGGTGTAAAAGAAATTAAAGTAGTTTTAAAAGCTGATGTAAACGGAAGTCTAGAAGCTGTTAAAAACTCTTTAGAAAAAATTACTGTAGATGGCGTAAAAGTAAATGTAATTAGAGGAGCCGTAGGAGCAATCACTGAAAGTGATATCGTTCTAGCTAGTGCATCAGACGCTATAATTATTGGTTTCAACGTTCGTGGAAGTTCAAAAACTATGGATATCGCTAAACAATACGGTGTATCTATCAAAACATATGACATTATTTATAAAGTTGTAGAAGATATGGAAAAGGCTATGAAAGGTATGTTAGATCCTGAATATGAAGAAAAAGTAACTGGTACTCTAGAAATAAGACAAATCTTCAAATTCTCAAAAGTTGGTCTAATTGCTGGTTGCCATGTCCTATCAGGTACAATTAGAAATAATGAAAAAGCCAGAATAATTAGAGATAATGTTGTAGTATACAATGGTTCAATAAAATCTCTACAACATGAAAAAGACCAAGTAAAAGAAGTTAAAAAAGATATGGATTGTGGTCTAACTCTAGAAAATTGTCAAGATTATAAAGAAAAAGACATAATTGAAGTATACGACCTAGTAGAAATAAAACGATAATTTAGGAGGTACTCATCATGGCAAGTATTAAAATAGAAAGATTAAATCATGCTTTTCAAGAAGAAATAAGTATGATTCTAATGACTGAAATAAAAGATGAAGATATTAAATTTGTAACAATAACTGGTGTAGAAACAACTTCTGATTTAAGTTATGCCAAAGTATACTTTACAGTTTTAGATGATACAAAGAGAAAATCAACTCTAGAAGCTCTAAATGGTGCTGCCTCATTTATAAGAGGAAAACTAGCTGAAAGAGTAGAAGTAAGACATACTCCAGAATTAAAATTTATTTATGATACTTCAATCGAATATGGTAATCATATAGATGAAATAATAGATAATATTAACAAAGAAGAAAATAAGTAATTACTTATTTCTTTTTTTTACTCATCATTTACTAATAGTCTTATCACATGATACAATATAGTAGGTGATAATATGTTTGATATAATAGATAAAATCATAGACGATACTATGTATAGATTTAAAAAACAAGTTTTATATAAAGAAGACACTACTACCCAAAAAGAACTAGACAAAGTAAAAGAATATTTAAAACTTCATCCTAACAAAGATCTAGAAAACAAAGTAAAATTATTTGAATATGGTCTAGAAGGAGAAAAACAAGTCTTATATGAACTAGAACATTCTGGAATAGGTATGTATATTCTTCATAATATTAATCTTGAATACAATGGTAAAAGTGCCCAAATAGACTTTGTAGTTATAACAGCTAGATGTACTTATTTTATTGAGTGTAAAAATTATCTCGGTAATATAACCATAAACAGTAAAGGTGACTTTGTAAGGAAATATATCAAGAATAATAAAAAAGTAGTAGAAGGTGTCTATAATCCCATTACTCAAAGTAAACGTCATATTGAAATAATAAAAGAAGATAATTATGATAATGCTAACTTTCTATATAAGCTAAATTTCGAAAAAAACTTTAACAGCTTTCATGACTACATTGTTGTAATGGCTAATCCTAAAACAATTATAAATGATAAGTATGCCCCAAGAGAGGTAAAAGAAAGATTAGTAAAAGCTGATCAGATAATTGAATGTTTAAAAAGACTAGAATCGAAAAGAGAACCATTTAGATTTGAAAAAGATATAAAGGCATCAGCAGATGCTTATCTAGAGATGAATATAGAAAAGCCATTATTAAAAATAGACTTAGAAGAAAATACTCAGTCAAATGAAAATAATTATCCTAAATCTAGCAAACAAAACCATAATGATACAAATGAACAAAATAACTTCTCAGTAAACAAAGAAAGTATTAGAGCATCTCTAAAAAAATATCGACTACAAAAAGCAAAAGAATTAAATTATAAACCGTATTTTATTTATAGTGATTCAACTCTAGAAGAAATACTAACTCTTATGCCTAAAAACTTAGAAGAGTTAAAAAAAGTACCTGGTTTTGCTTCTAAAAAAATAGAAATGTATGGTAAAGACATTATAAATATTATCAATAGTTATAAGCAATAATGTCACAAATATATAAATAACTATAAGTAAAAATATCATAGAAAATTATAAGAAACAATATTATAAATACCCATAAATAATTCTAAATAAAAATATATTATCAAAAACTATAAAAAAGGATGTCGTAAAATGAAAAAATTTCTAAAAACACTAATTCCCAGTATTCTGGCTGGAATATCTATTTCACTAGCTGGTTTTATCTTCTTATCAGTAGATAATAAATACTTAGGTTCTGTACTATTTACATTAGGATTATTTCTTGTTTGTACAAGGTCTTATAATCTATATACTGGAAAAGTTTGCTACTGTAAAACAAAACAGGATATCAAGAATTTATTAATAATAATTCTTGGTAATTTTATTGGTACTAATATAACAGGATTATTACTAAGAGGTACAAGATATGTTCAAGCTTTATCTACAAAGGCTACTAGTATTATTGATATAAAACTATCAGATAATCTACTTAGTCTCTTTATTCTAGCAATAATCTGTAACGTATTTATATATGTAGCGGTAGATGGTTATAAAAAAGCTAAAGATAATGTTTCTAAGTATCTATCATTATTCTTTGGAGTAATAGGCTTTGTTATAACTGGAACAGAACACGTAGTAGCTGATATGTTTTACTTTGCGGTAGCAGGTAACTATACATCTAAAGCATTTATAGTCTTATTAATAGTATTTTTAGGTAATACAGTAGGTGGAAGATTATACTCGCTAATAGAAGAAAAATTTTTTTAATTTCTATCTTTTAACTATCAAAACTATATGTTATAATTTTAATAGAATAGGAAGGTTTTAATTATGTCAAAAAAAAGTAAAAAAGATAGTTATGATGATAGTTGGATGTATATATTACTCTTAACAACAATTACCATACTTGCATATTCCTTAAGTACATATACATTTAAAATAGCTGGAGTAAGTTTAACATACTCAATATTCTTATTACCAGTCTTATACTTAATAGCAAACTACATAACCAAAAAATATTGTTGTGAAAAGGCTGTACTAGCTATAGTAATTTCAAGTATCTCAATTGTAATATTTACTTTAATAATGAATTTTGCAATGGGAAAGTCAACTAGTATTAGTATATTTACTGGTAGTTTCTGTGCTTTAGTAGTATCACATTTAGTTAATTTATTAATATATCGTTTTCTAAATAGTAATACTGAGGCTCCATTCTTATTAGTATTATTAAATTATTTATTTGCTTTAGTAACATTCTATGCATTTTATACTTTAATCTATTTGAATATGATTATTCTAGATAATTACTGGTTAGGTTATTTTATAACTCTAGTAATACAAACTATAATGTGTATAGGCCTAGCTTATTTAGACAAAAAAATAAAACTTGGAAGAGAATAACTTCCAAGTTTTATTTATAATTTTTATAATATAGAAAGTAATGTTAATATAGAATTATGTAACATATGAGCAAATATTGAAGTATAAACTGTATCCGTCTTTTTATACATTAATGCAAAGGAAACTCCTAAACATCCATATGGGATTATAAAAAGATAACCAATAGGATTAGATGCATTAATTACATGCATAGCACCAAATACAAAACCAGATGCAATTACAAAGAATGTACTATTCTTAAATACATTTCTAAAACATTTTCTAAAAATAATTTCTTCAATGAATGGAGCAAGTAATCCAGCATCTATAAGCATTGCCCAAGGTAGAGCAGAAATCATACTTTGAACAGCTTGTTCATTTTCAGCTTGACCAGTCTTAAACATCATATTAATTATAATATTACTAGCCATCATAAGTACAAGACCAACAATCCAATACTTAACCATAGTATCAAGATTAATAGCTAACTTATCTTTAAATATCTTCCATTCCTTTTTTAATTCCTTACGATATAAAAACCATAGTATAATAAGAACCACAATATTAGAAAAACAACTAAGTAAAACATTAAGTGAATCTGAAATATTATGTATGTCAATATTTAATATCGCAATTGGTATCAGTTGTATATAAGCACTATAATAAAATAATACAAATGCAAAAACACCTTTTAATATTTGTACAATATACTTCTTCTTATCCTTCATTAATATCACCATATTTAACATACCACAAAATAATTAAAAATAAAAGCAACTAGTACTTAAAGTTTCATAATTTACATCAATAAATATCAAATAAGTACTTATTCATAATCATAAGTCTAAAACAGAGGAAAAATACTTGCAAAATACAATGTTTAAGTGTATAATACAATTACTTACCGGTACTCGGTTTGAAGAATTTCCGACTTCTTACTTAGTTTCGGTCAATATATAAGAAAGGAAGTGTTAATAATGGCATTAACAAAAGATGAAAAAGCAAAAATCGTTAAAGAATTTGCTAAAAATGAGAAAGATACTGGTTCTGCAGAAGTACAAATCGCTATTCTTACTAAAGAAATCAACGATTTAACAGAGCATTTAAAAGTACATACTCATGACTATCATTCACGTAGAGGTCTTTTAAAGAAAGTTGGTCAACGTAGAAATATGTTACAATACTTAGCTAAGAAAGATATTCAAAGTTATCGTGAAGTAATTAAAAAATTAGGATTAAGAAAGTAGACACTTGTTTTTAGTGTCTTTTTTTTAGAAAGATTTGAGGTGTAGAAATGAAGAAAAAAGTATTTGAATTAGATTTTCATGGACGTAAAATTGTCGTAGAACATGGTGAATTAGCTAAACAAGCTGATGGAGCAGTTTTAGTTAGATATAATGATACAGTAGTTTTAACAGCAGCTGTAGTAAGTAAAAATGTTAACTTATTATCTGATTTCTTCCCATTAACTGTAAACTATCAAGAAAAACTATATTCAGTAGGAAAAATACCAGGTGGATTTATTAAAAGAGAAGGTCGTCCATCAGAAGCTGCTACTCTAGCTGCTAGAATGATTGATAGACCAATGAGACCATTATTCCCAGAAGGCTTTAAAAATGAAGTACAAGTTATTTCAACAGTTTTATCAGTAGATCAAGACTGTTCTCCAGAATTAACTGCTATGCTAGCATCATCTCTTGCTGTAAGTATTTCAAAAATTCCATTTAATGGACCAATTGCTGGTGTAAAAGTAGGACGTGTAGATGGTAAATTTGTAATCAACCCAACTCCAGAACAATTAGAAAGATCAGAGTTAGATTTAACTGTTGCTGGTACAAAAGATGCTATCAATATGGTAGAATCAAGTGCTAAACAAGTATCAGAAGATATTATGTTAGAAGCTTTAATGTTTGGTCATAAAGCCGTAAAAGAATTAATCAAGTTTGAAGAGAAAATCATTAAAGAAATTGGTGAAGAGAAAATGGAGTATGAAACTCTAACACCAGATAAAGAAATGATTGAAAGAATTACTGCTCTAGCAACTAAGAAAATGGATAAGGCTCTACGTATTAAAGATAAACTTAAAAAGTATGCAGCAATTGATGAAGTAAAAGAAGAAATTATAGAACTATATACTAAAGAAAATGAAGAAATCTTAAAAGACCAAGAATTAAAAGAATTACTTGCTAAAGTAAATATGGTTTTATCAGATATTGAATATAACTTATTTAGAAGTATCGTTGTAAAAGAGAAAAAACGTGCCGATGGCCGTAAGATGGATGAAATAAGACCATTATCAACAGGTATTGATTTATTACCAAGAACTCATGGTTCAGCTTTATTTACAAGAGGTGAGACTCAAGCCCTTTCGGTAACAACTCTAGGTGCCCTAGGAGAACATCAAATTATTGATGGACTAGGTTTAGAAGACCAAAAGAGATTTATGTTACATTATAACTTCCCACAATTCTCAGTAGGAGAAACAGGAAGATATGGAGCTCCTGGTAGAAGAGAAATTGGCCATGGTGCCTTAGGAGAAAAAGCCTTAGCTCAAGTTATTCCATCAGAAGAAGAATTTCCATACACAATTCGTGTTGTATCAGAAATTCTAGAATCTAATGGTTCATCATCTCAAGCATCAATCTGTGCTGGATGTATGTCACTAATGGCAGCAGGTGTACCAATTAAAGCTCCAGTTGCTGGTATCGCTATGGGATTAATTACTCATGAGGATGAATATACAATTCTAACAGATATTCAAGGTATGGAAGACCATTTAGGAGATATGGACTTTAAAGTAGCTGGTACAAAAGATGGTATCACTGCTTTACAAATGGATATTAAAATAAAAGGTATTACTGAAGAAATCTTAAAAGAAGCTCTAGCTCAAGCTAAAAAAGCTCGTCTAGAAATCTTAAAAGTAATTGCTAAACAAATAAAAGAACCAAGAAAAGAAGTATCTAAGTATGCTCCAAAGATGGAAACATTTATGATTAACCCAGCTAAGATAAAAGATGTTATTGGTCGTGGTGGAGAAACAATCACTAAGATTATTTGTGAAGCTTCAAACGTTACAGAAGTTACAAATGTAAATGCTGTTAAAGTAGACTTAGAAGATGACGGTCGTGTCGTAATCTATCATACAGACCGTGATATAATCAACAAGACAAAACAAATGATTGAAGAAATCGTTCGTGAAGTAGAAGTAGGTAAAATCTATGAAGCAAAAGTTGTAAAAATAGAAGACTTTGGTTGCTTTGTTCAATTATGGCCAGGATGTGAAGGATTAGTACATGTTTCACAACTAGCAAATGAGAGAGTAGAAAAAGTAGAAGACGTTGTAAAATTAGGTGATGAAATAATTGTTAAAGCCTTAGGACCAGATAAGAAAGGTCGTCAAAACTTCTCAAGAAAAGATGCTCTTCCAAAACCTACTATTAAGAAAACTAAAAAAGAAGAAGCTAAATAAAACTAAAAAAGTTCAATTTGAACTTTTTTTTCATATACTGAATTAGGTGATGTTATGACTAAAAAGAAAATAATTCAAATTCTAACTGTTTCTCTTCTAATGTTATTTAGTTTTTTCTATACTAATAAATCAATAGAACTAATTAGAGAAACAGATCCTCTAATGAAAAAGATAAAAGCTACTACTGAAAAATATAAAGTAGATGCAGTTGATGCCAAAATAATTGGTAATAAAATAATTCCTGGTAAAACAGGGAAAGAAATAGATTATCAAAAAAGTTATACTAAAATGATTCAGTACGGTTCTTATAACGAAGTCCTAACAACATTTAAAGAAGTAACACCAGCCATATCTATAGATGATTATTATGATAAATATATCGTCCAAGGTAACAGTGAGAATAAAGCTGTATCTCTAGTCTTTAAAACCAATACTACGACTAATCTCCAAGATATTGTAAATATTCTAAACTCTAAAAATATTCCAGGTACTTTTTTTATTGATGGTCTTCTTCTAGAAAATAATACTAGTTTCTTTGAAACAATGACTAATCATGAACTAGAACTTCTAAGTTATGATAATAAGTACGATCAAATATACTTTGAAAGTGCTATTAACTACTTAAACTCCCTAACAAAAACTTCTCCTAAATACTGTTATGCTGAATATGATCAAAAAGAAGTAATAGAACTTTGCTCCTCTTTAAAAATGCACACAATCATCCCAACTATAAAAACTACTAAAGAACCATTCAAAGAAGTAAAAAACTCTCTTCATAACTCAGCCATTATCTCACTACCATTATCAGCAATTACTACTAAACAACTTCCAAGTATCATTGACTATATAACTCAAAAAGGCTATTCTTTTGAAACACTCTCAACACTACTTAGTGAAAGTGCCGAAAAGTAGTTAAATAAATTTATACAAATATCAAATATAAATAAAAAGTACTATTTTTTCTTTATATATCAAGAAATCATTTGTCTAAACTCATCTTTTATTGTATACTTATAAATAGGGTGAGTAGTATGTACTTAAAGGAAATAGTAACGACCGGTTTTAAATCATTTGCCGACAAACTAGATATAAAATTAGATGATAAAATTACTTGTATTGTTGGACCAAACGGTTCAGGTAAAAGTAATGTAGTAGACGCTGTTAGATGGGTATTAGGAGAACAATCTGTAAAATCTCTTCGTGGAGAAGGTTCTATGAGTGATGTAATCTTCTCTGGTAGTAAAAGTCGTAATCCCTTAAATGTAGCGTCAGTTGAATTAGTTTTTGATAATACTGATCACTATATAAATGTTCCTTATACAGAAATATCTATTAAAAGAAAGGTATATCGAACTGGTGAGAATGAATATTACTTAAATGGCGAAAAATGTCGTTTAAAAGATGTAACTAATCTTCTACTAGATACAGGTATGGGGAAAGAATCATTTAATATTATTTCTCAAGGTGAAGTAGAAAAAATTCTAAGTAATTCTCCTAGTGATAGACGTGTTATTTTTGAAGAGGCAGCCGGTATTTTAAAATATAAAAGAAGAAAAGAAGAAGCCTTAAGAAAACTAGATAGAACTCACAACAATCTTGATCGTGTAAATGACATCATTACAGAACTAGAACTTCAAGTTGGACCTTTAAAAGAACAAAGTGAAAAAGCAACTGAGTACTTAGAAAATAAAAAAGGTCTTGATAACTATGAAGTGGCTTTACTTGCCTATGATATTGAAAATTATAATCAACAACTAGAACAAGCTAAACAGAAAAAAGAAAAGATTGATAAAGAAATAGTAACTCTTTCTAATGAATCTTCATCAGCTGACATTTCTGCCTTAGAAGACAATACAAAGCTAGAAAAGTTAGAACAAGAAAAAACTTCTCTTAATAATAATCTTCTAAAAGTAACTGAAGAAGTAGAAAAAATAAATGGTGAAAAGAATCTTTTAAAAGAACGTAGTAAAACAAATAAAGAGGAAGAAGTCTTAAAAGAAACTATTCGTACTACTTTAGAAAAGAAAGGACAAATAGAAAAGAGTATTTCTCTCATAACAGAAGAAATAAATAGTATTAACCAAGATAAAAAATCTAAAGAAGAAAAATATGCCGAATTAGAAAAACAAATTAGTACAGCTAAAAATAAAAGAAATTATTTAATGAGTAATTATTCTAAAATGGATCAAGACTTAATTTCTCTAGGTCATAAAATATCTTCTTTAAGAATGGAAATAGAACAGTCATCTGATTTACCAAATAGTGTAAGAAGTGTTTTAAAAGATACATCTCTTCAAGGTATTCATAATACTATTGGTAATATCATAACAATAGAAGATACTTATCTAAAAGCTCTAAATGTTGCGATATCTTCTAATAAAAACTTTGTAATCACATCAGATGAAGAATCTGCTAAAAAAGCTATCAACTACTTAAAGGATAACCATCTAGGTAGAGCAACATTCTTTCCATTAACAGTTATAAAACCAAGATTTGTCGATTCTGAAACTCTAAATCAAATAAGAAATAATTCTGACTTTATTGCCGTTTTAAGCGACCTATTAACATATAATAAAAAGTATCAAAATATTATTGAAAATCAATTTGGGACAACTATCATATCTAAAGATTTAGATTCAGCAAATCGTCTAAGTAAATTAATCAGAAATAGATATAAAATAATTACTTTAGATGGCGATGTAATTAATGTTGGTGGTTCTATGACTGGAGGATCTCTAAATAAAACAAAGAGTGTTATTACTACTAAACAAGAACTGAAATATCAAGAAGAAAAAGAACATACTTTAAAAAATGAGATAGTTTCCTTAAAGAATGAACTATCAGAAATTAATAATGTTATTTCTAAATTAGAAGAAGAAAACTACTTAAAAGAAAAAGAAAAAATATCTATATCAGAACTTTTAAATAGTAAAAATATTGATCTATCAAGAGTAAAGCAAGAATATGAATCAGTAAAGAAAGAGTGGGAGAACTTAGAAGCAATAAGTAATAATTCTGTTTCAGAAAAAGAGCAAGAGTTAATAAAACTCTTCCATGAGAAAAGTTCTCTAAAAGAACAACTTCAACTAAAATTAAAAAATATAACTAAAGAAATAGATGAGTTAAAAGTAAAAATAGAAGAAACTCAAGCTACCTACAAATTAAAAAATTCTACTCTAAGAAACTTAGAAAAATCATCTCGTGAGTTAGAAATTAGTATAAATCGTTTAGATGTAAAAATAGATAATATGTTAAATATCTTATCTGAAGATTATGAACTAACTTTTGAACGTGCTAAAAATGACTACTCTCTAGATATAGAACCAGAAGAGGCTAGAGTAAAAGTAAATACTTATCGTAACAATATTAAACGTATTGGTATGGTAAACTTAGGTGCTATTGAAGAGTATGAAAGAGTAAATACAAGATATAGTTTCTTAACTAATCAAAGAGAAGATTTATATAAAGCTGAAAGTACTTTACTTGAAATAATGAATGAAATGGATGAAGTCATGGAAGAAGAATTTAAAAATACTTTTATGGCTATTCAAATAGAGTTCCAAAAAGTATTTAAAGAACTATTTAATGGTGGTCAAGCTAGTCTAAAGCTAACAGACCCATCCAACATGTTAACAACAGGTGTTGAAATAGTAGCATCTCCTCCAGGTAAAAAACTAACAACTATTTCTCTTTTATCAGGTGGTGAAAAAACTCTAACTGCAATATCTTTACTATTTGCTATTTTAAATGTTAGAAGTGTCCCATTCTGTTTATTCGATGAAGTAGAAGCTGCTCTAGATGAAGCTAACGTTGCCGGTTTTGGTACTTACTTAAATCATTATAGAGACAAAACTCAATTCCTAATAATAACTCATAAAAAGAAAACTATGGAATACGCTAACACTTTATATGGAATTACAATGCAAGAGTCTGGTGTATCTAAACTAGTAAGTGTAAAATTAGAAGACCATATGGAAGTAGTATAGGTCTTCTTTTTTTTAGTAATGTATAGGTACCCATATCACACAAAATAAAAAAGACTAGATAGCACGCATCTGGTCTTTTCCTTTATAAGGATTATTTTTATCTATATGATCAGTAAACATAATTCCATTTAAATGATCAAGTTCATGTTGCATCGCAATTGCAAGTTCTTCTCTTGCTCTAACATGTATCTTTCTTCCTTCTAAGTCATATGCTTCAACTGTAACTCTAGCATATCTTGGTACAATTCCTTCAACTGGTCTATTAACACTAAGACATCCCTCACCAAGTTCAACATATATCTTTTCAACGGAATTACTTATAATTTTTGGATTAATTAAAATATAATCTTCAAAAACACCCTCAGAAACTTCATCAACTACTACAAAATATCTCTTCGCAACACCAAGTTGTATCGCAGCCATTCCCATACCAGGACGTAAATCATACTTTTCAGCTAACTCCTCAATTTGACTATTACGTAAATACTCAATCATTGTATTAATTAAATCTTTATCTTTTTGTGCTAATGGAAAACTAACTTCTTTACTAACTAATCTTAATCTTTTATCCTTTTCATCTAATATTTCTTTTGTCTTTAACACCTAGTACCACCTCACACTGCATATATTTTACCAAAAAACCTCGAAAAAATAAAGATAAAATTAAAAAACGTATAAGCATTTTACTTATACGTCAATATTTAAGCAGCCCATCTAGTACCAATAACTATTACTAATAAGATAAATAATACTAAAATAATAGCGTAAGTTGAATTATTATTTCCTGTTGAATAAGTTGGATAGTATGGTACTTGATATGATTGGCCAGAACAGCAGCCTGATCCTCCACCGTAATAATACATAACTAAAGCCTCCTTTTCTTTATCTATTATAGAATATGTAAATTGACAAAATATGTTAATAAAACTGACCTATAATAAATTTAATTACAAATATTCATAAAAATTGTGTTATATTATAATAAACTGGAGTGATATAGAAAATATGAAGAAGATATTCAAATATATAGATAAACCATTATTAATTGTCTCTATACTATTATTTATATTTGGCCTAATCATGGTATTTTCAGCATCTAATGTTATTGCCTATATGTCACATCATGTAAGTGCCTATTATTATTTCATAAGACAAGCCTTATTCTTATTAGCTGGCTTTTTCTTATTCTTAGTAATTGCTGGAGTAGATACAAAAGCTTATGGACCAATATCCTGGTTTTTATTAATTGTCTTTTCGATTAGCTTAGTTTTATTACTAATGTTTATAAAGCCAAAAAATCAAGCTCAAAGCTGGTTTAAAATTGGACCATTTACTTTGCAACCAAGTGAGTTTATTAAAGTAATTACCATAGTCTGGCTCTCGAGTTTTTATGAAAAGCATAAAAATAGTTTAAATAAATATAGTACAAGTCTATTTCCACTTTGTATTTGTGCTGCTATAGCTTTTTTAATCTTTTTACAACCAGACTTAGGTACTATGATAATCTTTGCCAGTATTGTTGCTGCTATATTCTTTGCTGTACCAATAAGTAAAGAAATAAAGTTTAAAACTACATTTGGTGTAATAGGTCTAATATTCTTTGCTATTGTTGCCTTTCTAGGATCTGGTAAATCTCTTCTACAAGATCGTCAAAAAGCCCGCCTAGACTTTTCTAATCCTTGTGCCAGTCTTCTTTCATCTGGTAACCAAGTGTGTAACTGTTATATTGCAATAAATAATGGTGGCCTAACTGGTACTGGTCTAGGTAATTCAACTCAAAAGTATTTATATTTACCAGAACCATATACAGACTTTATCTTTGCTATTGTTATAGAGGAATTAGGATTAGTTGCAGGAATAGCCTTACTTGTTGCTTATTTAATTGTCTTATGCCGAATTCTAGTAATCGGTAGAAAAAGTCCAACTAATAAAGGTAGTGCTATCTGTTATGGAGTAGCAATCTATATCTTCTTACATATTGCAGTAAACTTAATGGGAATCTTAGGACTAATGCCTCTAACTGGAGTACCATTACCATTTATAAGTTATGGAGGAAGTTTTACTATCAGTTTAATTGCTGCTTTATCTATAGTTCAAAGAATAAGTATAGAAAATGGTCTAGCTAAAGAGAGAAGTCTAAAAAATGCCTAATATAATGATTCATGAAAAAGTAGCTTATACTATCACAAAACAAATTAAAGATCTAGACACAAAAGAATTTTACTTAGGAGCCTTATCTCCTGATGCTGTAAATGTTAACGGTTTTGCTTCGAAAGAAGAAAGATGGACTTCTCATATCAGAGATAAAGATTTAAATAAATGGAGACTAAACATCATAAACTTTTATAAGCAAAATCAAAATAATTATAATAAAGCTTTTCTAACAGGTTATTTAATTCATATTTTAACTGATATCGTATTTGATGATTATTTTTATCTAGATGTAACAAATAAAATAAAGGAAGATAATAAAGACTTATTAGATCCTCATCCTTACTTTTTAAAATGTATGGACGAATATGCTAAAGAAAATATGACATCAACATTCTTCATAGAAATAAAAGAAAAACTAAAAAGTCCAACATACTATGATATTTTAAATATTACCAAAGAAGAACTGAAAAGTTGGACAGAAAAAAAGTTAAATGAACAAATAACTACCAACGTAGAAAATAAATATATAGATGATAGATTAATATCATCTTTAACTGAACAAGTTCTTAATGAATATAATAAAATACAACAATGAATTATCTGAAGTGTAATTAAGTAACACTTCTTTTTATTTATAAATTTAGTTAACTCTGTTATATCTAATTTTGCTTGAATAATTAAAACTTTGATGATATAATACAGCGAGTAGCAAGGAGAAGATGAAAAATGTCTGAGATATGTAATAATCTCAAGCACCAACTACTTGAAAGTATTAATAGTTCTTCTAAAGTATTTATAGTAGGACACAATGAACCAGATTTTGATTCAATCTCTAGTGCAATTGGAATTCAAAATCTTTGTACTGCTTTTGACTGTGAATCATATATAATTGTAAATGATTCTGAACAAGAACTAGAACCAAGTGTTAAAAAGATAATAGAAAGTAGTAAAAATAAGTATAATATAATTAAATTATCTGACTTTTTAACTTTAATAGGAGATAACTGCTCATTAATAGTTGTTGATGCTAATAAAAAATATCAATTATCTGTATCTGAATATCTTGATTTATTTAAAAATATAATTGTAATAGATCATCATAATCCAGACCAACATACTATAGCTTCTACATATAGTTATATTGAACCAACTATCTCATCATCCGCTGAAATAGTCGCCAGACTTTTAAACTGTTTTAAGGTTCCATATACTGAAGATGTTGCTAACTATCTTTTAGCGGGAATTGAACTAGATACAAATAGATATAAAAAGAATACTACTTCAATAACTCATGATGTAGCTGAAAAATTAATAGATAAAGGTGCTAGCCCAGATTTTGTCAATAGACTATTTTTAGCTGAATTTGAAACAGATTGTCGTATTAATAACTTAGTCTATAATGGTAGTATTTTTGAAAGATATGAGCGTTCACTTTTTCAATACAGACAAGTTTCTTTTACCCTAAATAGAGCCTTTCCAACAACAATCTATAAAAAAGAAGATCTAGCCAAAGCAGCTGACAAATTATTAGAATACCCAGTAGATGCATCTTTTGTAATAGGTTATGTAAAAGATGGATTAGTATCAATAAGTGCTAGAAGTAAAAGTGATATAAACGTTGGTGAAATAATGGAGGAGTTCACTGGTGGAGGTAATGCCCAAAGTGCTGCTTGTAAAGTTGAAACTACTGATATAAAATCTTTAGAAGAAGCTTTAAAAAGAGTAGTTGGAACTAAAATAAGTCCTAAAACAGAATCTCATTCTCTATCAATAATTCCACCTCAATATCAAAAAGTAAAAAAATAGAAAAGTTTTTCAAAGACTTTTCTTTTTTTTTCGAATAATATAATAGGAGGTGATAATAATAACATTCCATTATCGTTATCGAAAACAATTAATTATAGCGGCAGTAATAGCATTAATTATCTCGCTTATTACTATTTACTTTGTAACAAATAGACCACAATCAAAAGTAAAAAAAGAGCCCACTATAGTTAAGGAATCTTCGAGTATCAAAAAAAGTTCATCAACTGAAGAGACAACAGTAGAGTACAAAATAGATATAAAAGGTGAAGTAATTAATCCTGGTATCTATACTATGAAAAGTTCATCACGTATAATTGACTGCATTGAAAAAGCCGGTGGACTAACAGAAAATGCTAATACTACAGTAATTAATCTAAGTAAAAAGATAACTGATGAGATGGTTATAATTATTTATAGTAATGCTGAAGTTGCTAATTTTAAAGAAACTAAAAAGCTAGAGGAACAAGTCCAAGAAAAATGTCGTCAAAAGGATGAAAACTCTCTAAAAAATGATGCTTGTATAACAAATGATAGTAAAAACACTACATCTACATCCTTAGTTTCTATAAATACCGCAACTATAGAAGAACTATCAAAGTTATCAGGAATAGGAGAAGCTAAAGCTAAGCAAATAATTGAGTATCGTACTCAAAATGGACCTTTTAAAACAATAGAAGATATAAAAGAAGTACCAGGTATCGGAGAAAGTATTTTTGCTCAAATTAAGGACTATATTACTACATGATAAATTATACTATCTAATATTTATAGTTGTAATAATCATAACTATTGTAAATATCAAAATTCCAAGAACTAGTATTTATGATTCCACTACAACTAAAGTAACTGGTAAAATAATATCTCAAAGTATTGATGGTAACAAGTTAACACTAATTATAAAAAGCAAAGAAAAACTAATCATAAATTATTACTTCAAAGAAGAGAATGAGAAAACTCTTTATCAAACTAAATTCCATTTAGGAGATTATATCAAAGTAGAAGGAGAATTTATAAAACCTAAATCTGCTACTACAAAGTATCTTTTTGATTATAAAAAATACTTATATCATAAAAATATCTTTTTCATAATAAATACCCAAAAATTAATTAAAGTCAAAGACAATAAAAATGTCTATTATAATATAAAAAATATAATGACTAATCTAACTAATAAAAATGCCTACTTAAAAACATTTATATTAGGTGATAAGTCATTATTAAGTACTAAAATAATAACAAGTTACCAAGAAAATGGAATCAGTCATTTATTTGCTATATCAGGTATGCATATAACTCTATTATCATCATTAATTACTAAAGCATTAAAAAGATTAAAACTATCAGAAACTAAATGTTATTATATTACCTCCATAATATTAATAATGTATTTATTTCTAGTAGGATTGTCCCCCTCTATTCTAAGAGGAGTATTATTCTATTTATTATTTTCTCTAAATAAAATTTATTATTTTTATATAAAACCAGTTAATTTATTTTTATTAACTACCTCGATTTCTCTCTTAATTAATTATAACTATATCTATGATATAGGTTTTCTATATTCCTTTTCTATAAGTCTATCTCTAATACTAACAACAAAATACCTAACGAGTAATAACTACTTAATAGGTTTACTAAAAACCTCTATAATATCTTTTCTAGTAAGTATTCCTATAAGTCTTTATAATTTCCACCAAATAAATATCTTAAGTATTATCTATAACTTATTCTTTGTTCCATACGTAAGTATCATTGTCTTTCCAATAACTATAGTAACTACCTTTGCACCATTTCTATTACCAATATATGAACTACTAATAAAGATATTAGAAAATATCTCCCTAGCTCTTTCTAATATAAAGGTACTAACTCTTATCTTTCCAAGATTACATATCATAGTTTATTTATTGTATTATATTTTAATAATTATTTTTATAAAAGGACTACTATCAAAAAACAAAAAACAACTCTTACCATTATTCTTCTTATTAATTATTCATTATACATATCCATACCTTAACAAAGATCTACTAATAGAAATGATAGATGTCGGACAAGGAGATAGCTTAATCATTAGTTCTAAAAATAAAGCTGTCTTAATAGATACTGGTGGCAAGGTAAAATATAAGCAAGAAGAGTGGCAAAAAACAAACAAAGACTCATCTATAGTTAAAAATATAACTATTCCTCTCCTTAAAAGCAAAGGACTAAAGAAAATAGATTTTCTTATTATTACTCATGGCGACTACGACCATATGGGAGAAGCTATTAATTTAGTAAATAATTTTAAAGTAGATAACGTTATATTTAATTGTGGAGAGTTTAATGAATTAGAAAAAGAATTAATCAAAGTATTAGATAAAAAGAAAATAAAATATTATTCATGTATTAAAGAATTAAATATAGATAATAACAAACTATATTTTTTACAAACAAAAGAATATGATAATGAAAATGATAATTCAAATGTTATTTATACTGAACTTGATGGTTATAAGTTTATGTTTATGGGAGATGCAGGAGTAGAGAAAGAAAAAGATATTTTAGAAAAGTATAATCTTTCTAACATTGATGTATTAAAAGTAGGACACCATGGTAGTGGGACAAGCAGTAGTAAAGAGTTTATTAAAGAAATTAAACCTAAATATGGAGTTATTAGTGTTGGAAAAAATAATAGGTATGGACATCCAAATAAAGAAGTATTAAACAATTTGAGTGATTCAAAAATTTATAGAACAGATCAAGATGGTAGTATCATGTTTAAGATTAAAAAAAATAAATTAAGAATTGAGACATATAGTCCGTAGAAAGGAGTAGATATGAATTACTACAATGAGATAAAAAATGAATTAGTAAATAATGAGATAAATAGGAAAGTTAAAAATTATTCAATTAATAAGAGTGATTTGGATGCATATTACAATGTTGGAAGAATGTTAAGTGAAGCAGGTAATCATTATGGAGAAGGAATAATAAAAGAATATTCGAAGAGATTAACATATGAATTAGGTAAGGGTTATAGTAAGAGAAATCTATGGTTAATGTTAAAGTTTTATGAGTTGAATGAAAAAGTGCAGACACTGTCTGCACAATTATCTTGGTCGCATTATTGTGAATTACTATCTTTTGAGAATACTGATAAAATTAATTATTACATAGAATTAGTTAAAAATAATAATTTATCAGTTAGGCAGTTAAGAGAAAGAATAAAATCTAATGAATATGAAAGACTTCCGGAATCTACTAAAAATAAATCAGTAGAACAAAAAGAATCCGATATAGTTGATTTTATCAAGAATCCAATTTTGATTAAAAATAGCAATAAGTATGATATATTTTCAGAGAAAGTATTACAAAAATTAATTTTGGAAGATATTGAAAACTTTTTAGAAGAATTAGGAATAGGGTTTACTTTTATAAAAAGTGAATATCCAATTAAATTAGGTAATAGATATAACTATATTGATTTATTACTTTATAATATTAAATATAGGTGTTATGTAGTCGTAGAATTAAAGATAACAGAACTTAAGAAAGAGCATACTGGACAAATTATGACTTATATGAATTATATAGATAAGAATATAAAAACTATTGAAGAAAATAATACAGTAGGAATTATTATTTGCAAACAAGATAATAAATATGTAATTAAATATTGCTCTGATGAGAGAATAATTGCTAGAGAATATGAATTAGTATGATATAATAGATATAGATTTGGAGGTGATTAGATGAAAATCGAACTTAGTAATTTTACTATTGAATATGACAAAGAGATTGATTATATGTCAAATATAATTTCAACATTAGAAAACAATACCATTGAAATTTTAGAATTTTTTGAACTTGAAAAACTTTCTCAAAAAAAGAAAGTAGTGATTTTTACTGATAGAGAAAAATACAAGAAACATTTGTTACCATTTGTAAAAGAATTTAAAGAATGGATGCGTGCAGATACATATGATGGTAATATTAACTTGTTAGAAATGTCTGAAGCAAGAAAATCTAAAGAACATGAAGATATGGATATGGATGAATTTATAAAATGCATACTACATGAGTTTGTGCATTCATGTCAGCAAGAGTGGAATGAAAATTCTAAGGGTGTTGGTTGGTATTGGGAAGCATTGGCAACTAATTTAAGTAATCAAGATTATTCACCAGTTAGTCTAGAAGATTGTGATTTTGAAAAATTAAAAAGTGATTTTAATGGAACAGAAAACGGGTATAGTTACTCATATACTTTAGGAAAATACATGCTAGAAAATTATTCTAAAGAAAAATTGTTAGAATACGTTAAAAATCCAGATTTGTTAAAGCAAGATGCAAATCACATATTTGAAACAGTCAAACAATCACAAAAAAATAAAAAATTACAGAAATAGGAATTATCAATTTGATAGTTCTTTTTATTCGACTTACTTTTTGACAACAACTACATGGTGACTATGATCATATGGGAGAAGCAATTAATTTAGTTAATAATTTTAAAGTAGAAAAAGTAATTTTTAATTGTGGAAATTTTAATACATTAGAAACGGAGTTAATCAAACTATTAAAAATTAAAAAGATAAAATATTACTCTTGTATTAAAGAATTAAATAAAGACAAATACAAATTAATGTTTTTAAATACCAAAGAATATGATAATGAAAATGATAATAGTAATGTTATTTATACTGAACTTGATGGTTATAAGTTTATGTTTATGGGAGATGCGGGAATTGAAAAAGAAAAAGATATTCTTGATAAATACAATTTAAGTAATATAGATGTTTTAAAAGTAGGGCACCATGGCTCTAGCACTTCATCAAGTAAAAATTTCATTAATAGTATAAACCCTAAATATATTTTAATTAGTGTTGGCGAAAATAATAGATACGGACATCCCAAAACATCAGTATTAAATATACTAAATAAAAGTAAAATTTATAGAACAGACATAGATGGAAGTATAGAAATAAAGGTAAATAAGTATGGATACAAGATAAAATCATGTGCTCCATAAAAAATCATTAATATCTAGAAATATTATAAAAAAATTATAAGAAAGTATAGAACAGTGTGCTATACTATATAGTGATATTAAATTTAGATTAGTTTATTTATAAAGGAGTATGATATTATGTTAGGAGCAATTTATGGTGATAAAGCTGGTAGTATATATGAGTATAACCAACTAAAAAAAATTAAAAGTATAAATCCAGAAAAGCTAATTTTACCTAATTCCTTTTATAGTGATGATACAATAGAGACTATTGCAATAATTGATGCCATAATAAATTCTAAAGACTATGAAACTACATTAAAAAAATATGTTTTAGAAAATATAAATTATAAACCAAATTTTGAACCTTATTTTCAAACTTCATTTTCACCAGGAACAATTTCTTGGGCTAAAGGAGTGGGAAAAAATACTAGAAGTAGCAATGGGGCAATGATGAGAATTTCGCCGGTAGGCTATCTTTTTAAAAGCGAACAGGAAGTAAGAGAAAATGCTTATCTTGCAACAATAACTTCTCATAACTCTAAAGAAGCTATAGAATCAGCTACAATAATAGCACTACTTATATATTATTTTAGAAATGGCTACACTAAAGAAGAGGCTTTTCAAAAATTGAATTTATCAGCAAAATACAAACCATTTTTAAAATTTAATACAACATGCCATGAAACACTTAATAATTGTTTGGTTGCAATATACAACTCTTCTTCCTTTGAAGATGCTATAAGAAAAACTCTCCTAATGGGAGGCGATACTGATACAAATTGTTGTATAGTGGGATCTGTTGTAGAAGCATTATACGGTATGAACAAAAGGCAAAAAGAAGATGCTATAAAAGATCTTCCCAATAATTATATTAAAGTTTTAAAAAAAGCATATAAATAATATCTTTAGTATAATCGTTATAATAATAATTTTTTTAAACTTAAAAAATTATTTTAATTAAAAGTATTAAAAACAAAATTTAAATCATACTATAAAAGTAGAGATGGAAACAAAACATAGCAAAAATTTGTAATTAAAATTTATCGTCCTATAGCATATGAAAGCATATATTTTATATGTTTTCTAAATAGGTCGCAGGTTCGCAATAGAATTTGCGTTTATATATATATTGAACTAACGCTTGTTAGTTCTTTTATGCTTATTACATTTTATCTTTAATAATATAAAGTTTTCTATGAAAAAATTCTATAAAACGCTAGCTTGTTAAAATAGATTATTTATGGTACAATAATGCGTGTTTGGGGTGATAATAATGTTAGAAACAGTTGTAGATTCTTTAATTGATACTTTAAAGTTAGTTCCATTTTTGTTTATATCCTTTTTAATTATAGAATTATTAGAACATAAGTTTAGTAACTATACTAAAAAAATTATAGAAAAAGAAGGTTACTTTGGACCTTTAATTGGTAGTAGTTTAGGAATATTTCCTCAATGTGGATTTTCTGTTATGGCTACAAATTTATATGTTATGAAGATAATATCAATGGGAACACTTATTAGTGTTTATTTATCAACTAGTGATGAGATGCTGCCATTAATGCTTTCACATAATATTGCTTTTAGTACAATTTTTAAAATATTAGGTTTCAAATTTATTATTGCTATATTTTGGGGATTTATGATAGATTTATTGTTTAAAAATAATATAGTTAACAGTAAACATAATGAAATTTGCCAAAAAGAAGAGTGTCATTGTGAAAAAAGTCTTATTAAATCAACTATTAAACATACTACTTCAATTACAATATTTATTTTTTTATGTATATTAATATTAAATGGTACTATGGAACTTTTAGGGAAAGATATATTTTATAAAATCCTTTCTAAGAATAGCGTATTTACTCCGTTTGTTACTAGTATTGTTGGCCTTATTCCAAGTTGTGCCTCATCAGTTATAATTACAGAGTTATACTTAAATGATATAATTTCTCCTTCTGGTCTACTAGCAGGATTACTAGCTAGTAGTGGAGTAGCAATAGTTGTATTATTTAAAACTAATAGTAACGTAAAAAATAGTTTGAAGGTTTTAATATTACTATATAGTGTTTCTGTTTTAAGTGGACTTATAGTAGAATTTTTAGAAAGCTTAATTTAGTTAGGGGGAATTATTTTGAGAAAAGAAGATGTAATTAGAGCAAGAGATAATTATCAATATTTAAAAGAACAAAATGAAAGTATAATCAAATTAAAAGAACAATTTAGAGAATTAGAAAAAGATAAAAAAGTTTCGGAATACTTAGATTTAAAATTTAAAGATGATATACATTCTAGGAGTAAAATGTTAGAACTTTTACAGGTAGATAGTATTAAAAAATATATATACCTCTTTGAAAAATATAATGGTTTTAGTATTATGAGTGATAATGATATGGTAGAAAGAGCATTTGATTTTTTTGTTAATTCTCCCGATAGTAATTGTAACGTTTATGTTTATATTGCTACATATAAATTTGATGATTATGATGATGGCGAGTACAAAACAAGCTATAATAATCCAGATTATGATTACCGCCTTTACAAAAATATAGAGACAGGATCAGAAGTGGAAATTTTATATAATGAAGATATTTCTTTTCGGAAGAATAATAAAATAATTAAATTTAAACATAAATGTTATAATTATTTAAAATTATATTATAATCTCAGAGTTATGTATCTTAGACAATATTTATTAGATGATGAATGCAAGTTATTTAAAAACAACAAATCGAAAATATTAAAAAAGAAAAATTACAATTCTAATATTTAGCATTAAATGATTGAAACTTATAAATAGTGCTTTTGATTTTATATATAAAAAATAAGGCTTATATCTAGTCTTTTAGATATGTACCTTATTTTTTTATGAATAATTTATTTAATCATTACTTCTCAATCTTTTAAATTTTTCTAATACTTCTTTTTTTCTTTTTTCAGTAGCTTTTATATCAATTGTATAAGTATTATTAATAATTGATAAAATCATCCCTTCTTTTATACCATTTGGAAGAATGTTAGTACTTATATTTATAAATTCTTTAGTATCTTGTTGCTCTAAGATGGCTATATTGTCTTCTATTCTATCTATTATGTATTTCATTTTATCCTCCATTAGTGTTAGTTCTTTTTGTTGTGAATTTTATGCTATTACCATCAGTTTTTGCTATTATGCTACCTGATTCGTCTGTTCTATAAGTAGTAATATTTCTTTTTTTTAATTTAGTTAAAGTTCCCTCACTAGGATGTTTATAAATATTATTTTGTCCAACTTCTATAATAGCATATTTAGGATTAACTTTATCTAGAAATGCACTGCTAGTTGAGTATTTGCTTCCATGGTGTCCTACCTTTAAAACAGTAGATTTAATATCTTTATTTAATATTTTTTGTTCATTCTTGCTAGTTGTATCTCCCGTAAAGAGAAAAGATATATTTTTATAAGTCATTTTTAAAACAATTGAAGTATTATTTAAGTCACTTGTATCTGTTCCAGTATATATTACTTTAAATGTAGCATTTCCTAAATTGAAAGTACTATCAATTTTTGGAACTGTATATGTTTTATTTTTATTATCAATAGCATCTAGGACATCTTCAAATGTTTTAGTTGTTGTAATGGCATCTGGCAGATATATTTTATCTATATTAAATGAATTAATGATATCATCTAAGCCACCTATATGATCCTCATGAGGATGAGTTCCTACAACATACTTAAATTCCTGGATACCAAGATTTTGAAAATATTTTACTAGTAATGGACCATCACTATTATTTCCAGCATCTATTAACATATATTCATCATTAGAACTTATTAAAATACTATCTGCTTGTCCAACATCTAAAAAAGATACTTCTACATTGCTAATGTTATTACTTAAGGAATTATTAGCTTCTGTTGTAGTCGTTGTTTGATTATTAGGAAGACCAAAACTAGTATTTATCTCCTCGGTAAATGTTGAATAAATAAAAGTTATTAATACTAGTATTATTGTAAAAATACTAACACTTGTGGTTTTTTTTCTGTTTTTGTTGTTTTGCATTATGACACCTACTTTCTAAATACATTATAGCAAGTAATTCTCCTAATGAAATAGTAATTAACTAAAAGTTTAAAAATAAAAAAATTGAGTGCTTTTTTGATATAACAGAAAAATTAATTATAAAGTTAAAGTATAAAAAATATTAAATATAACGTAATAAGTAAAAATTTGAAATAATATATAAAAATTTAATTAAAAAATTTAAAAGTGTGCTATAACCCGAGTTTTGTAGTTTCAAAATGTAAAAAAGTTTATTTTTTGTTGAAAATAGGCTTTTCTTTTTATTTTGTTTATGGTACTATTTATATAGATATATGAGTATATGAGAGTGAGGGAACTATGTATTTAGATTGTTTTAAGAATTGCGGAAAACCGTATTTACGTATAATGCAATGCTATTATAATAATATTGACGGCAAAATTAAGGTTACTCGGAAAACTATTAAAAATCTAGGGCCATTAGATAGATATGATGATGGAAAACCTGATTTTTTAAAAAGATTTAGAGAACAATTTAGAAATGGTGAATTGGATTTTTGCAAAAATCTTCATATTCCAGAAAAAACAGAAAAAATTGATATTTCTGAAATTAATCTTTCTTTAAATCCCAAAAATATTGGTTACTTCATTCTGAATTCCATTTATGATAATTTAGGAATTTATGATTTGCTAAGAAGAATTAAATCTGATTCTCGTATAAAATATGACTTGAATGGAATTACAAAACTTTTAGTATTTGGAAGAATATTAAATCCTGAAAGCAAAAAAAGAACGTTTGAGCACAGAGATAATTATCTATTTCCAATTACTTCTTGTGACAATTTAGAAGATGTATATAAGGCATTAGATGTTTTAAATGAAAGGTCAAAATCAATTCAAATAAGAATGAATACTAAAATTAAAAATTCATCGATTGGTAGAAAGACAGATTTAACTTATTATGATGTAACTAACTATTATTTTGAAACAATGTATGGTGATGATGATATTTATGAAACAGATGAAAATGGAAATATTTTAAAAGATGATAAAGATACGCCTATTATTAAAGAAAAAGGTTTTAGAAAAAAAGGTGTGTCAAAAGAAAATAGAAAAGAACCTATTGTACAAATGGGACTATTTATAGATAACAATGGGATACCTGTATCATATAAATTATTTCCAGGTAACACCCAAGATAAAACAACATTCAAAGATGTTTTAGAAAATGATGTAGAAGATATGAATTTAGGTAAAATTGTAGTAGTTGCAGATAATGGTATGAATACACAAGAAAACAAATATTTAATCACAGAACAAGGAAATGGATATATTGTTTCTAAAAGTGTTAAAAAAAGTTGGACCAAACTTCGAGATTGGGTGAAAGATGAAGATGGGTACACATGTATTAAAAATAGTTTTGGAGAAACAACATTTAAATATAAATCAAGAATTAATGAAATTAAATTAACTTATAGAAACGAAGATGGAACAAAAACAACAAAGATTATAAAAGAAAAAGAAATCATATATTGGAGTAAAAAACATTATGATAGAGAAGTATTTCAAAATCAAAAATTTATTGAATATTTGGAAAGTTGTAAAGAAAATCCTGATAAATTAAAAGATAAACAAAGAAAATCACAGGAATTCATAGATGTAATAGATGTTGATAAGAAAACAGGAGAAGTTATTAAAACAGATAAACTAGTTGTATTTTTAGATGAAAAATTAGAAAAATATAAGGAAACAATGGGATTTTATTCAATTGTAACATCAGAAATTGATGAAGAAGACAAGGAAATAATTAATAAATATCACGGATTATCTAGAATAGAAGATTCATTTAGAATAATAAAAAGTGATTTAGAAGGAAGACCAATTCACGTGTGGACAAAAGAGCATATTAATGCACACTTTCTAATATGTTTTATAGCATTAACAATAATTAGAATTATTCAATTTAAAGTGTTGAAATATGAAAACAAATCCACCCTAAATGTAGATGGATGGGAACAAGGAATAACAGCAGAAAAGATAAAAGAGGAATTAGCCAAATTTTGTGGAGATCTATTTTATAATGATTATTACAAAATTAGTGATATAACAGATAATATACAAAAGATATTAAGTTCATTTAATATAATTTTTAATTTTAAAGATTATTCAATTAAAGAGGTTAAAGAGTTTCGAAAAACTATAAATAATATGTACATATGATGTACACCAAAAAAAACTTCATAAACCTTTAAATCATAAGGCATTACGGAGTTTTTTTCTCTTACAAACTGCAAAACTCGGGAAGTAATTCTCCTAATGAAATAGTAATTAACTAAAAGTTTAAAAATAAAAAAATTGAGTGCTTTTTTGATATAACAGAAAAATTAATTATAAAGTTAAAGTATAAAAAATATTAAATATAACGTAATAAGTAAAAATTTGAAATAATATATAAAAATTTAATTAAAAAATTTAAAAGTGTGCTATAATTAGAGCTAGAAAGATAGGTGAATTATATGAAGAAAAGAAGTAGATCTCGTAAAAAAGAAAATAGGTTTCCTTTAGTAGTAGTTTTTTTGATAGTTGTAGCTTTTATATGTTACATAGCATATAGTAATTCAGATAAAATATTAAATAGTAGTATTCCTAACAAAAATACAACTTCTACAGATAATAAATCTAGTAAAAATAACAGCAGTACTAAAGAAGATACCTCTTCTAGTATTAACGATACATCAAGTAGCCAGTCATCGCAAAAAAAGGAAGAAGCTCAAAAGAATAAACAAGAAAGCGAAAAAACGAAAGAATATACATTTGACTCTCAAACTTCACAAGATGAAGTAAAGGTAGAGGCTAATAAAGTAGTAGAAGCAACAGGATTTGCTGGAGCAAGTAACTATAAATTTTATTTAAGGGGTACAACATTATATTTTAAAGATGTTAGTTCAGGCAATCCTGAAGAAATATTAGCCTACAATGTTCGTGACATTTACTTAAAAAATAATGAAGTAACAGCAAAATTATATAGTGATGGAAAAATTGTAAAAGAAAATGATTATATTGATTATGAAAAATAAAAAGTTCAATTTAGGTAATGGAGAACCTAGATATTTGAACTTTTTTTAATTTTTTGCAAAAATTTTCACAAATTAAAAGGAAATCGAGGATAAACAGCCAATAATATAATTAGAGGGTAAAAAAATATGTGAGGTGATTACAGCAAAAACAATAATAAATAATCTAAGCTTTAGCTATAATATGACACAAGAGGCGAGAAAATCATGAAAAAGATTTTTATATGGTTATTAAGGTTTATTTACTTTATTTAAAAGTATAGTAAATATTATGTCGAACTTTGTCGCTTACTAATAATATCTAGTTATGTCGAATTAGTTTATAATGATAATTAAAGATGATAAAATAAAAAAGCAAAGGGTGATAAAATGTTGAAAATTAGTACAGAATTTAGAAAAGGTGTATTATTTGTCAGACTATTAGGCCAAATAGAAAATGATAAATACTTGGAATCTATTAATAATTTAGTAGAATATGTTGGTATAAAATTTGTTGTATTAAATATTGAAAATATAAAAAAAATAGATGTTAATAATATTAGTGATATTTTAAAATACAATAATAAAATAAAACAAGATAAAAGGCATCTACTAATATGTGATGCTAATAAGAGAAGTAGTATATTTGAAGATAAAATATCGAAAATAAATTGTGAAATAGATGCCTTTAACTTTATTTAAAGAAAGGATAATATGGATGATAGAACACTAGTTAAATTAATAAATGAAAATAAAGGTTTAATGTATCAAATAATAAATAAATATAAAACTTATTATGATAAAGATGATTTATATCAATCAACTGTAATAGGAATTATAAAAGCTTATAATAACTATGACAGTACAAGAGATGTAAAGTTTTCAACTTATGCTTACAAATATATGCTAAGTGAGGTAATAAGCTTTATAAAAAGTTCTAAACTAATAAAAACATCAAGAGATTATGACAAAATATACAAAAAAGTACTAGAAGCCAAAACAATACTAGCACAAAGGTTAATGAAAGAACCATCAGTCTACGAATTATCACAGTTTTTAGAAATAGATGAAGGTTTAATTAATAATATTTTATTAGTAAAAGAACAAGTAAAAAGCTTGGATGATGCTATCTTAGAAGATGGTAAAACTATAACTTTGTTAGATAATATTAAGTCAAGAGAAAATAATATAAATATAGATAATATACTTTTAGATGAAATGTTGTCTACACTAACTTTAGATGAATTAAAACTAATAAAGTTAAGATATTTTCAAGATAAAACCCAGCGAGAAACAGCAGAATATTTAAAAACTAATCAAGTACAAGTCTCCAGAAATGAAACAAAGATCCTAAAAAAGTTAAAAAAAGCTAGTTGTAATGTAGCATAAATTAAGATTTTTTCAAAAATGTAACCGAATTGGTTACATAAAAAATTAAAAATTTGTGAGACAATTGACCTAAGGTGATAGAAATGGAGAAAACTAGTAGTAATAGAAGTAGTAAACGAAATGAAGATATATACGAAATGATATCTAAAAACATCAAAGCTAATCGAAAAAAAGCTTCGTTGACTCAGGCAGAATTAGCAGAGCGAACAGGTTTTTCACATGAATTCATAAGAAGAATTGAAGCTCCCAATGCTAAAAAATATTTTTCTGTTGATACTTTAGTACAAATAGCTAAAGCCTTAGATATAAAAATAGAACAACTATTTGAAGGAATAGATAGTATAAATCTAAACAAAAAAGATAAAAACAACTATTACTAATAAAATGGTTGTTTTTTTGATATAAATAATTTATTAAGTAATGCATAATTTTTAATTATTTATAAATAATATAAATGGTGATTCTAAATGTCAGATAAAGAATATCAAAAATTTATAGAAAAATATACTCCAAAACCACCAATATTAATAAATGCAATAACAACATTTGTAGCAGGTGGCATAGTAGGATTATCTTCTGAATTATTATTAGAAGTATATGAATTCTTTCTAAAAATTCCAAGAAAAGAATCAGGAATTTTAGTAATATTAACCTTAATTACAATATCATCTATTTTAACTTCTTTAGGAGTTTTTGATTTATTAGTCTGTAAATTAAAATCAGCTTTAATAATTCCTATAACAGGTTTTGCCCATTCCATTACTAGTGCTGCTCTAGACTATAAAACAGAAGGTTTAGTCTTAGGAATAGGAGCTAATATTTTTAAATTAGCAGGTACAGTAATATTATACGGAACAGTAGCAGTATATATATTTGGATTACTAAGATTAGCAATATCAGGAATAATGGGAGGTTAATATGACAAATACTTATAAAAATGTATATGTTTCAGAAAGTGCTACTATAGCAGGAATCTATGAAGCAAATGGGCCTTTAAAAAAATATTTTGATAAAGTATATACAAAAGATTTATATTTTGGTGAAAAAAGTTGGGAGAAAGCAGAGATAAAACTATTGAAAGATGCAATAGAATTATTACTAGAAAAATCTTCAAAGAAAGATGAAAACATAGATTTGATAATAGCTGGTGACTTACAAAATCAAATAGCAGCATCTAATTATGCTATAAGAAATTTTAAAATACCTTTTTTAGGAATATACAATGCTTGTGCAATTAGTTCAGAAGGAATAATAATAGCATCAACATTTCTAGAAAATAGAAGTGCTAAAAATTGTATAGTAGCAACATCAAGCCATAATAGTAGTGCTGAAAAACAATTTAGAAACCCTACAGAATATGGAACTCCTAAACCTCAAACATCAACATTTACAACAACTGGAGGAGCGGCTATTTTATTAACAACAGCAAAAACTAATATTAAAATAACATCATCAACAATAGGAAAAATTGTTGATAAAGGAATAAAAGATGTAAATCATATGGGAGCAATAATGGCTCCAGCAGCTGCAGATACAATTTATAGGCATTTAAAAAATTTAAATCAAAAGCCTGAGTATTATGATCTGATAGTAACAGGTGATCTTGGAGAGTATGGCAAAAAGATTTTAATAAATTACTTAAAAAAAGTTTATAATTTAGATATTTCTAAGAACTATAATGATTGTGGCACAATGATTTATAATACCAAAAAACAAGCTGTATTAGCTGGCGGATCAGGACCTGCTTGCAGTGCACTTACAGCATTCAGCTATCTTCTATCAAAAATGAAGTCAGGTGAAATCAAAAGACTATTGTATGTTCCAACAGGAGCCATATTTTCACCTACAATGTTTTTCCAAAAAGAATCTATTCCTGCTATTGCCCATGCTGTAAGTTTGGAGGTTGTTAAAGAATGATTTATGTAAATGCTTTTCTTTTTTGTGGATTTGTTTGTATGATAGCTCAGATTATTTTAAATACAACTAAATTAACACCAGGCCATGTTACTAGTCTTTTTGTAGTAATAGGTGCTCTTTTAGATGTATCAGGAATATACGATAAAATAGTTCTATATTGTGGAGCAGGTGCTTTAGTTCCAATAACGTCCTTTGGCCATTTACTAATTCATGGAGCAATGGATGTAGCTAATGAATTAGGGCCTATAGGACTAGGACTTGGTATTTTCAATTTAACGTCAGCAGGCATTTCATTAGCAATAACCTTAGCCTTTATACTTTGTTTAATATTTAAACCTAAACACTAATGAATAAAAACATAACAATAAGGTTAGGCTACGCATGTATTTGCACCTCGTTAGATGGAATAACTTCTTCAAAAACTTATCAATATAGTAAATTTAGTGTGGAAAAAGATTATCAAAAACTAGAAGAAATAATAAGAGAAAATCTAATAAATTTATCCTTAATTCTAAAATTTAATCAAAAAAACAATATTCATTTTTATAGAATAACATCCAATCTAATACCATTAGCAACTCATCCAAACGTTAATTTTGACTACACAAAAAAATATACAAAAGAATATACCATTATTTCTAATATAATAAAAGAAAGTAAAATGCGACTAGATTTTCATCCAAGTACCTATTGTATTTTAAATAGTGCTAGATCAGAAGTTGTAGAAAGTACAATTAAAATTCTAGAATACCATTATAGATTATTAGAGAACTTAAAAATAGAAGATAAATTAATTTTAATTCATGTAGGAAGTAATACTTTTGGTAAAAAGAATTCATTAACAAGATTTATAAACAATTATAAATTACTTCCACCAAATATTAGAAAAGTATTAGCAATAGAAAATGACGATAAAACATTTACAATAGATGATTGCCTTTATTTAGCCAACATTTTAAATATTAGAGTTGTCTTAGATTATCACCATTTTCTTTGTAATAATACAGGCACTGATATAGATAATTATTTAGATGAAATTTTTAAAACATGGGGTAAAGAAACCCCTAAAATTCATTTTTCATCTCAAAAAAGTATTAAAAATATAAGAGCCCATCACGATTATATAGATTGTGAAGCCTTTTTAACATTTTTAGATAAAATAAAAAAATACGAAAAAAATGTAGATATAATGTTGGAGGCCAAAGCTAAAGACGAGGCAATGTTCAAATTAATAAGGCAAATAAAATATCAACGAAACTATTCATTCATAGATGAAACAAGCTTTATAATTTCAGAATAAATAACTAAATTTTAAATAGAATTTCTGCCAATTTTTTATATATTATCCTTGCTCATTTTAATATAGTTTGCTATACTAATATTGACTTTAACATAAAAAGGAGAACTGAGATGGCAAAGAAAGTTATATTAAATAATCAAGAATATGAATTGATAAAAAATTATAGAGATGCTTTTAACGAAAAAGAATTAATTGATAAATTTACTGAATATTTTAATGATTATGATTATGTAGTAGGAGATATTGCTTATAGCAAATTAAGATTAAAAGGTTTTTATAATCCTAACAACAAGAAAGCTAACAAAATCAATAACTATAAAAATATAGATAATTATTTACAAAAAAATTGTGCAGTAGATTGTAAGCATTTTATAACTAGGAAGAAGGATAGTAATGAAAAATAAAAGAATTCTTTTAAAATTAAGTGGTGAAGCTCTAGCAAAAGAAAACAATACAGGAATAGATTTTGAAAAAGCTTTAAAGATAGCGGAGTGTATTAAAGAAGTATCTGATAAAGGAATAGAAGTAGGAATTGTTGTAGGTGGTGGAAACTTTTGGCGTGGAAGAAGTAATACAATGATGGATAGCTGTACATCTGATCACATAGGTATGCTTGCAACAACTATGAATGCTCTAGCTTTAGGAGATGCTCTAAAACAAGTTGGGTGTGCTACTAGAGTTATGACTAGTGTTGAGATGAGAGAAATAGCAGAACCATATATAAGAGATAAAGCTATGAAAAATCTCAATAAAAAAAGAGTAGTAGTGTTTGGTTGTGGTACAGGCTCACCGTTCTTCTCAACTGATACAGCAGCCGCTCTAAGAGCAGCAGAAATACATGCTGATATAATATTAAAAGCTACCAATGTTGATTATGTTTATACAAAAGATCCAAGAAAATATGATGATTATGAAAAAATAGAAGAAACATCACATTTAAATGTTATAAAAGAAAAATTAAAAGTAATGGATTTAACTGCGATTTCTTTATGTATGGAAAATAATATACCAATAAGAGTATTTAATCTAAACAACCTAGAAAATCTAAAACAAGCCATGTTAGGAGAAAAAATAGGAACATTAATAAAATAGCATTAAAGGAAAGTGAAATTAAATGGAAATAATAAATAGAAAAGCTAGACACGATTACACAATTGAAGAAGAATATGAAGCTGGAATTTCTCTAACAGGCACAGAAATAAAATCTATTAGGTTAGGAAAAATGAATATAAAAGATAGTTATGCTATCATTAAAAATGAAGAAATATATCTTTTGAATGCTCATATATCTTGCTACGAACAAGGAAATATTTTTAATCATAATGAAACAAGAACAAGAAAGTTATTAATGCATAAAAAAGAAATAAAAAAGTTAAACAACAAAATTGTCTTAGATGGTTATACCTTAATACCTTTAAAAATTTATTTTGTACGAGGAAGAGCTAAAGTTTTATTAGGACTTGGTAAAGGAAAGAAAAATTATGATAAAAGAGAAGATATCAAAAAAAGAGATATAGAGCGAGAAATGAGGCAAAAATATAACAGATGATTAACTCTAAGTAAAAAAAAACTTAAAAATCAAATAAAAAATAATAATTTGTTGACAATCAAATATATTTATAATATAATCTATGAGAACGAAGAGGAAAGTAGATGTATTTATCTCACCTGATTGCTATTAATACTAAGGCAATAGGTAAAAAGCCAATAATATATAAATATATTTAATTGCTTTTAGATGAATACAGTTTCTTTCTGTATTCATTTTTGTTTATGGAGGTGTTTGAGATAGCAAACAATAAAGATAACTTAATTAACGAGCAAATAAGATGTAAAGAAATGATGGTTATAGGACCAAATGGCGAACAATTAGGACTAAAAAGTAAAAGAGATGCTCTTACATTAGCAGGAGCAGCTGGCTTTGACTTAGTACTTATGAATGAAAATTCTAATCCAGCAGTATGCAAAATTATGGATTATAACAGATTTAAGTATGAAAAAAAGAAAAAAGCTAAGGAAGCTATGAAAAAGCAAAGGGAAGCAACTGTGAATATCAAAGAATTTAGATTATCTGTAACAATTGATAAACATGACTTTGATACAAGAGTAAACAACGCTAGAAAAGCTTTAATTAAAGGTGATAAAGTAAAAGCCAGTATAAGATTTAAAGGTCGTCAAATAGCACATCCAGAATTGGCTCGCGAAGTACTTGCAAGATTTGAAGAAACTTTAAGTGATGTTTCAGAAGCAGAAACAAAGCCTAAATTAGAAGGTAGAGTTATGTCGATGCAGTTAACACCGAAAAAATAAAGTGTAAGGAGAAATGGTTATGGCAAAGAAAGTAAAAATGAAAAAAAATAAAATGAAAACACATAAAGGATCTGCTAAAGTATTCAAAAAAAGACAAAGTGGATCAATTAAAATCACTAGTCAAGGTACTAATCATAACACTGGTAAAAATAGTGCCAAGAGAAGCAGACAAAAGAGAAAAGGAAACAGTCTAAATAATTCAGACTACAAAAGAATTAAAGATTTAATTTAAGAGGAGGATATTATGACAAGAGTTAAAGGTGGCACTGTTGCACGTGCAAGAAGAAAAAAAGTATTAAAGGAAGCTAAAGGTTACTTTGGAAGTAAACATAGATTATATAAAACTGCTCATGAGCAAGTTATGCATTCAGGACAATATGCATATAGAGACAGAAAGCAAAATAAAAGAAACTTTAGAAAATTATGGATTACAAGAATCAATGCTGGATGCCGTGAAAATGATATTAGCTATTCAAAATTTATTAACGGTTTAGCAATAGCAGGTATTGCAATTAACAGAAAAATGTTAAGTGAAATGGCAATAACAGATAAAGAGTCTTTTGCAAATTTAACTAAAATAGCTAAAGATTCTCTTGAAGGGAAAAAATATACACCAGTAGTAGCAAAGGCAGAAAAAGCTCCAGCTAAGAAAACTACAGCAACTGAAAAAGCTAAAACAACAAAAAAGAAAGACGAATCTACTGAAAAGAAAGCTACTAAAAAAGAGACAACAACTAAGAAAACAACTAAAACAGCTACAAAGAAGACTACATCTACAACAAAAAAAGATGCTAGCAAGTAGTAATTAATATTAAAAAAACAAATATAAAGATAGTAAGTGATTAATAATTATCCTTACTATTTTTTTGCAAATTATTATGTGGCTATTCAAATTTTGTATGCCACTATAAAATTAAAAAATGTTTAAATTCTATCTTTGACACTTGAAAATATCTTTTTTAAAAGAAACTGGAAATGCAGAAATTAACTAAAAATTTACCAAAGGTGCTTGCAAAAAAAAGAAAAAGTGATAAAATTAGTGATAAAATTACAGATAAGGGGGAGACGTTATGAAATATGATGTATGTGTATTTGGCGGATGTTCTGTAGATTATATGTTTTATCAAGATAAAGATAAAAATTATCCTAAAGTACCAGATATGATGGTTCCAGGAGGTAAGGGCTCTAATCAAGCTGTAGCCTCATCAAGAGCAGGTGCTAAAACAACTATCATTACTAAAATAGGAAACGATGAAGTAGGAAGAAATATTCTAAATAACTTTGTATATAATAATGTTGATACTTCTAGTGTAGAATTAGTAAAAAATTTAGAAAATGATTATGCTAATATCTACATAAATAACAGCGATAAAGATAACGAAATTAAGCGATTTGGCAACGCAATAGATAGTTTTGATATATCTTTAATAAAAAATCATCAAGATACTATTTTAAATTCAAAGATTATTTGTTGTCAATTAAAGTGTCCAATAGAGGTAACTGAAGAATTGATAGATTTTTGTTATCAAAATAATAAATTTTTGATTTTAACTCCATGTAGGCCACAAAAATTACAAAACAAATTAAAGCTGTTAGATAAAGTAAGTATCATTACTTGTAATAAAGATGAATCTCAAAAGCTATTTAACACTAATGATATTATTAGTTGTGTCAAAAAATATCCTAACAAATTGATAGTAACCTTAGGTGCTGATGGTCTAGTATATTATGATGGCTTTGAAATTATCAAAATTCCAAGTGTTTGCGTTGAAGAAGTAGTAGATACAGTTGGTGCTGGAGACACATTAAATGGCAATTTAGCTAGTGCACTATCTCAAGGTGATACCCTAAAACAGGCTCTAAAAAGAGCTATGTATGCATCAGCTTTAAAAATTCAAAAGAAAACTGCTCAAGCAGGTATGCCGTATAAGGAAGAATTGGAAAAATATATGTTAGAAAAAGATTCTCCAAAAGTATTAGCAAGAAAAAATAATTAAGAATAACAAAACATCTAGCAATTTAGGTGTTTTTTTTGTATAATGATAATGGTGATAATATGTTAGGTAAAATTATTAGTATAATAGGGGATACGGTTAAAATAAAATTAGAAACTAATGTTTATGATTTAGAAAGTATAATTGGTAAAAATGTTATATTTGATGGAACATCTATTAAAATAGTAGGAGAAATAGAATCTGGTGACAGTACAAATTTAGATATAAATTTAATTGGTGAGATAAAAAATCAAAAATTTTCATATGGTAGCATCGAAAAGCCAGCCTTCAAAGACGCTTGTCGTTTCATTACCAAAGAAGAGTTAGACATTATTTATCAAAACGATGCTTCTACTAATTCTGTCAGTATGGGAGTCTCTTCTATCTATAGAGATTATCGAATTTCCTTAGATGTAAATTCATTTTTTTCAAATCACTTTGCTATTTTAGGAAATTCAGGCTCAGGAAAAAGTTATTCAGCATCAAATATTATCCAAAAAATATTTTATGAAGCAAAAAATTCAATTCCTTTTAGAACGAATATTTTCTTATTTGATGCTTATGGAGAATACCAGCCAGCATTTAATGATATTGGTAAAAACAACCCTAATCTTAATTATAAAGTAATTACTACTGATTTAACAAGTACTGAATATAGACATTTAGCATTACCATTTTGGCTTTTAGGTACTGATGATATAGCTCTTTTGCTAAATGCTGATAACGAAAATCAAATTCCTATAATTGAAAAAGCTTTAAAACTAGTTGGTTATTTCACCCAAGATGAAGAAAGTGTTAAAGACCAAAAAAATGATATTATAGCAAGAAGCATACTAGATATAATATTTTCAGGAAAAAGTCCTAGCGAAATTAGAAATAAATTAACTAGTGTTTTAACTAAATTTAAAACAGAAGAAATAAACTTAGAAGCATCACTTACCAAAGGAGGCTGGAGTAGAACAATCAGACAATGCTTATATGTTGAACAATCAGGAAAATTTGCTGATATCGAACTCGTAATAAATTATTTAGAAGGATTTACGCAAAATGAATTTCAACTAACTATGCCAAATGGTAACTTTGCATATGGTTTAAAAGAATTTGCTCTTGCTCTAGAATTTGCCCTTATCAGCGAAGGCGTACTTACAAGTGAAAAAGTATTCGATTATGCTAATGCACTAAAGATAAGATTAAATACTTTAATAAATAGTGACTATTCAAAGTATTTTGATTATCCTAATTATGTTACTAGAGAAGGCTATATTAAAGATTTATTAACAGCAACAAGTGGACGAAAAGCTCAAATAATTAATTTTAATATTAACTATGTTGATGATAGATTTGCTAAAAATTTAGTAAAAATATATTCTAAATTATTATTTGATTATGCATCAAAATTAAAAAATAGAGGTTCCTTAGCTTTTCATGTACTTTTAGAAGAAGCACATAGATATGTTCAAGAAGATATAGATGTAAAATTATTTGGTTATAATATCTTTGAAAGAATAGCTAAAGAAGGAAGAAAATATGGAATTTTATTAGGTTTAATAACTCAAAGGCCATCAGAACTTAGTGAAACTGCTATCAGTCAATGTACTAACTTTTTAATTTTTAAAATGTTTCATCCGAAAGATGTAGCTTTTGTAAAAGCACTCTTACCATCGGTAAGTAAAAACTTACTAAGTAACCTAAATACTTTTCATCCTGGTATGTGTATTACTTATGGAAGTGCTTTCAAAATGCCATCCATAGTAATAGTCGATCAACCTAATCCATCTCCACTAAGTCAAAATGTTGATATAACAAGAGTATGGTACGTAAGACAACAATAAAGAAAGTGATAATATGAAAAAATGTAAATTTATAATAAAAAAAGATGATGATTTAATAAAATTTTTAAATAATCAAGGAATTTCTAAAAGTAAAATAAAATCTCTAATAAAATATAGAACTATCAAAATAAATGATACTGTGGTAACTAAACTTCCACAGTTTCTAAATCTTGGTGACACAGTAACTATAAATGAACAAATAAGTACTGATATTGATATAATTTATGAAGATAAGAATTATTTAGTTGTAAATAAAAAGTCAGGCTTGTTAACAATCAGTACTTCTAAAGAAAAAAGAGAAGTTGAAGATACATTATATAAACAAGTAAGAAAATATCTAAATGCTAAACATGAATATGCTTTTATAGTAAATAGAATAGATAAAGAAACATCTGGAATAGTAATATTTGCTAAGAATCAAAAATTAAAAGAAAAATTACAATCTAATTGGAATAATATCGTAAAAGAAAGAAAATATATAGCCGTAATAGAGGGAAAGGTAACTAAACCAGGACATATTGATAACTATTTATATGAAGATAAAATGACATTTAGTCATAGTACTAAGTTTGGTGGTAAAAGAGCTATAACATACTATAAACCAATAAAAGAGACAAAAGATTATACTTTACTTGATGTTGATATTAAGACTGGAAGAAAAAATCAAATAAGAGTTCATATGAGTGAAATGAACCATCCAATAGTAGGAGATAAAAAATATAAATCAACAAAAAATCCTTACCATCGTCTAATGCTACATCATTATAAGATATCCTTAATAGATCCGTTAACTAATAAAAAAATAACTTTTACCTCTCCAATACCTAATGTATTTTATGAGTTATTTAACAGTAATTAATGTAGTAGCATTTCTTTTATGTTACACAGATAAAAAATTAGCTATTTTTCATAAAAGAAGAATTCCTGAGAATACACTTCTCTTAGTAAGTATAATGGGTGGTTGTTATGGATTTTTAACATCAATGTATCTTTTTCATCACAAAACAAGAAAAATAAAATTTAAATTAATTTATCTTTTTTGTATATTATGGCTTTTTCTAATCTTTAGGTTATATAACTAAGACTAGCACTAAGACAAAAAAATAAAGTAATTTATAAATATTCAGAAAAAAAGTCGACTTTTTGTGTTATAATAATCTAGTTGTTATGTAGGAGTGATTTATAGTGAAGACAGATGATTTTGACTTTTATTTACCAGAAGAGCTAATAGCTCAACACCCTTTAGAAAAAAGGGATAGTTCTAGGATGCTAGTCTTAGATAGAAAAACAGGCGAAATAGAACACAAACATTTTAAAGATATTATTGATTATTTAGATGATAATGATGTTTTAGTCTTAAATGACACTAAAGTTTTACCAGCAAGATTAATAGGAGAAAAAGAGGAAACAAAAGCTCATATAGAAGTTTTATTATTAAAAAAAGAATCTGGTGATATTTGGGAATGTTTAGTAAAACCAGCAAAAAGAGTAAAATTAGGAACAATTATAACTTTTGGAAATGGCTTATTAAAAGCAAAATGTACTAAAATAGGAGAAGATGGTATCAGACATGTAGAATTTATTTATGAAGGCATTTTTTATGAGATTTTAGATAAATTAGGCACTATGCCATTACCTCCATATATAAGAGAAAAACTAGAAGATAAAGATCGTTATCAAACTGTATACGCCAAAAATTTAGGAAGTGCAGCTGCACCTACTGCTGGTTTGCATTTTACTAAAGAATTATTAGAAAAAATTAAAAAGAAAAATATCAAAGTATGTTACATAACTCTTCATGTTGGTTTAGGAACATTTAGGCCAGTTGCAGTAGAAGATGTAACTAAGCACAAAATGCATTCAGAGTATTATAGTATGACTAAAGAAGTTGCAGATACTCTAAATACAGCAAAAAAGGAAGGCAAGAGAATAATAGCAGTTGGAACAACGACAACAAGAACCCTAGAGACAATTATGACTAAGTATAACGAATTTACCTCTTGTAGCGGTTGGACTAACATCTTCATATATCCAGGCTATAAATTTAAAGCTATAGATGGTTTAATTACAAATTTTCATTTACCTAAATCTACTTTAATTATGCTAGTAAGTGCTTTTAGTAGTAAAAAAATAATCTTAAATGCCTATAAAGAGGCTGTTAGTAAGCAATATCGTTTCTTTTCTTTTGGAGATTCAATGTTTATAAAATAAAAATTTAGTCTAAAAAAAAGGAAATAAGAAATTTAAGTAGAATATTAATATATAGAGGGTGGTAAAATAATGGCTTATATAGATGAGGCAACTATAAACGAAATTAGAAGAAAACATCCCATTAAAGAAATTGTTGAAAGATATGTAAGTTTAACTAAAAAAGGAAATGATTATTGGGGATTGTGTCCTTTTCATGCTGATAATAATGCTTCTATGAGCGTGTCAACTAGATTAGATATGTTTCAATGCTTTGCGTGTCATAAAGCAGGTAATGTTTTTAATTTTATAGCAGATATTGAAAATATAAGTTATGGTGAGGCTATTAATAAGTTAGCTAAAGAAGATGGTTTTGAGATTAGAGGCTTACCTAAAAATAACTTAAATCAAAAAGATTATGAAATAATGTCTTTGGCAAGTAAATTTTATCAGAACAACTTAAATAGTGCTTTAGGAAACAATGCTATATCTTACTTAGAAAAAAGAAAAATAAATAGGGAAACAATCAAAAAATTTGAAATAGGTCTATCTACATCTAGACAGCCATTAACACCATTCTTATTAAATAAATATGACGCTCATGAATTAGTAGAATTAGGCCTTACTAATGATAATAATCAAGATGTATTCAATAATCGTATTATGATTCCTATTCATGATTTGAGAGGAAATAATATAGGTTTTGGTGGTAGAATATATCAAACAAATGATTCAAGTAAATATATAAATACTAAGGCTACTAAAATTTTTGATAAAAAAAGTATTCTATATAATTATCACAGAGCTCATAATAAACTTGGAAAAAACGATAGTATAATCATTATGGAAGGATATTTTGACGTTATAAGAGCAAGTACTATAGGAATAAATAATTGTGTAGCCCCTATGGGAACAGCCTTAACAAAACAACACATTCAAATATTAAAAAAAATAACCAACAATCTAATATTGTGTTTTGATGGTGATAAAGCAGGAGAAGAAGCTACCATCAAAGCCTTAGAATTATTAGAAAAAGAAAATTTAAACATTAAAATAGTGCGTCTAGAAGAAAAAGATCCAGATGAATTTATTATAAAAAGAGGTGATGATGAATTTAGAAAAAAAATTGCTAACCCCTTAAGTGTTATAGAATTTAAAATGCAATATTTAAAAGAAGACAAAAACTTAAATAACACTAAAGAAGTAAGTATTTATTTGGATCAAATAATAAAAGAATTATCTAAAGAAAAAGATAGTTTCTTAGTAGAGTTAACTCTAAAAAAATTAGAACAAAAATTTAATATAGCTTATGACAACTTACTGGAGAGATATAAACAATATAAAACTAAAATTCCACCTAAGCCAGAATATACCAAATTAGTTAATAATAAGCCACAAAATCCCCCAAATAAGTATAGACAAGCTACAAATAATTTGTTATACTATATGACTGTATGTCCCGAAATAATAAACTATGTAGAAGATAAGCCTATAATAATCGACAACCCACATAAAAGAAGACTTTTTAATGAAATAATATATTATTATAGAAAATATGGAGTAATAATTATCGCAGACTTCATAAGTTACTTAACCACTAAAACAGATGTCTATGAAGATTTTAATGAAATCATAAATATGAATCTAAAAAAAGAGTATACTAAAGAAGAAATAGATGATTATATAAAATGTATAGGTGAATATTACCGGGTAAAAAGAATAGAAAAACTAAAGCTTGAGCTTACAACAGAAACTGATCCAATGAAACAAGCTAAGATCTTAAATGAGATAATGAATATAAGAGGAGTGAATAATAATGATTGAAGAAATAAAGACTTTTAAAGCCAGAAAAGAAGAATTAATAAAAAAAGGTAAAGAAAAAGGATTTATTACATACGAAGAATTAGCTAATGGATTAAAAGGTTTAGAAGTAGATTCTGACTCACTAGATGAATTATATAACAGTTTAATGGAGAATAATATCGAAATAGTTACCGACGAATCAGAAGTAGGTGGTACTGATGAGGCTAGTGGTGGTGATATAGATGATATTCTAAAAGATAATACTATTGCTAAAGAAATTTCTATAAATGATCCAGTAAGAATGTATTTAAAAGAAATTGGTAGAATAAGTTTATTATCATTAGAAGAGGAAACAGCATTATCTGAAAGAATAGCTGCTGGTGATGAAGAAGCTAAAAATATTTTAGCTGAATCAAATTTACGTCTAGTTGTAAGTATTGCTAAAAGATATGTAGGTAGAGGAATGTTATTCTTAGACTTAATTCAAGAAGGTAATATTGGTCTTATGAAAGCTGTTGAAAAATTTGATGCTAATAAAGGATATAAATTTTCAACATACGCTACTTGGTGGATAAGACAAGCTATTACGAGAGCTATTGCCGATCAAGCTAGAACAATAAGAGTGCCTGTTCATATGGTAGAAACAATTAATAAATTATCAAGATTTCAAAGGCAATTAACTCTAGAGCTAAATAGAGAACCAACTGATGAAGAACTTGCTAAGAAAATGAGTATTCCAGTAGAAAAAGTTAGAGAAATAATAAAAATAGCTCAAGATCCAGTTTCACTAGATACACCAATAGGTGAAGAAGATGATTCTCACTTAGGAGATTTTGTTAAAGACGAAAGAAGTATGTCTCCAGAAGAGTTTACTATTCACGAAATGTTAAAAGATGAAATAAGTGACATATTACTTACTTTAACTGAAAGAGAAGAACAAGTTTTACGACTTCGTTTTGGACTAGATGATGGTTCTTGTAAGACATTAGAAGAGGTAGGACAAATGTTTGGTGTAACTAGAGAAAGAATAAGACAAATAGAAGCCAAAGCTTTAAGAAAATTAAGACATCCATCTAGAAGCCGTAAATTAAAGGACTTTTTGAATGATTAAACTATCATCAAGATTAAAAGCTATAGCTGAACTTGTTCCAGATTGTTCTAACATAGTTGATATAGGTTGTGATCATGGACTTTTAGACATCTATTTAACTCAAAGTAAAAAAAATATCACTATAATAGCAAGTGATATTAATCAAAATGCTTTAAATAATGCAATAAAAAACATAAAAAAAGAAAAACTAACTTCCAAGATAAAAACTGTATTATCAGATGGTCTAGATAATATAGATACTAAAAATATTAATACCATTATTATATCTGGAATGGGTTCTCATACCATAACTAAAATATTACTAACTAATTCAGAAAAAATAAAGCATATAGATACACTAATAATTCAAAGCAATAACGATTTGGCATTTTTAAGAGAACAAATTACTAAAATGAATTATTATATTGAAGATGAAAGATTAGTAAGTGATAATAAAAAAATATACACTATTATAAAATTTAAAAGAGGCAAAAAAAGATATAGTTACAAAGAATTATTATTTGGGCCAGTACTTTTAAAAAATAAAACAAAATTATTTCGTGAAAAAAATAATCAAGAATTACAAACATTAGAGTTAATTTATCCTAAAATACCTAAAGGTCATATTTCATATAAAATAAAAACATTTTTTAAAATAAAAATGTATAAGAAAATTCTTTTAGAGAAAACAAAATAGTTTTTTCTTTTTTTCTTCTATCAATATAGAACATTCATATAATTAAATAGGTGATAGTATGTTAAAAAGAATGTCAATAAGAAAGATAAGTGTAGCTACTTTAGCCTTATTTAGTTTATTGCTATTATATCTAATGCCAAGTAATCAAGAGCTGGAATATACTTTATCAGATAAAGTAGAATATGAATATAGTAATTCTAATACAATAGTCTATTTAATGGATTCAAATGACTATATAGCAAGAACCACCATCCCTGGAAAAGAAAAAGATCCAGTAAAGCAAGCCCAAAATGCTATAGAAACACTAATAATAGATAGTAGTAAAGCAGAAGAGGTACCAAATGGTTTTAGAGGAATTATTCCTGCTGGAACAGAAATAAAAGAAATATCCCTAGATAATCAAACATTAGTAGTAAATTTTTCTAAAGAATTATTAGATATAAACGAAAAATATGAAGAAAAAATGATTGAATCTATAGTTTATACCACAACAAGTGTTGAAGGAATTAACAACATCTTAATAAAAGTAGAAGGTAATGATTTAAAAGAATTACCAAAAAGTAAAAAAACTCTAGCAATGCCATTAGATAAAAAGTATGGTATAAATAAAAATTATGAAATTACTACAACAAGAGATATAGATTCTTATACAGTCTACTATGTAAGTAGTTATAATGATAGTGAATATTATGTTCCCGTAACTAAATATATAAATAAGCAAAATAAAGATAAAGTAAAAATAATAATAGATGAATTATCAGCCTCTCCAATTCACGAAACTAATTTAATGAGTTATTTAAATGCTAATACTTCTTTAATAAATTATGAACAAGATGGAGATACATTTAATTTAAATTTTAATGATGCTATTCTTGAAAATAAATCTAGTAATAAAATTTTAGAAGAGGTAATATATACTATAAGTTTGTCACTAAATGATAATTATAATGTAAAAGAAGTTAACTTTTTGGTAAATAATAAAGAAATTTGCAAAAATTTGACAAAAACTCTTGAACAATAAAAAAATTAGTAGTATAATTTATACATCCGCTTGAGTAATGTCTCCGTAGCTCAGCTGGATAGAGCAATCGCCTTCTAAGCGATCGGTCAGGTGTTCGAATCACCTCGGAGACACCATTAAGTGATTATCTGGACTTATTTAAGTTCAGTTATTGGCAACCCTATCTCAGTACATGATATAGGGCTTTTTTGATACAAAAATAATGAACGATAATCCTAAAAAGACAACTATAAATAAGTCAAGTCATTTTTAGTAATTTTTATGAAAAAGTTTGAAAATATAAAATTGCTAAATTTAGGCATACTAAAAACTATTAACAACAGTT
>ERZ827512.190-NODE-190-length-97954-cov-6.026772_pt1 | contig 97954 bp, 80 predicted proteins | sample MGYA00519916_ERZ827512 | MGnify/ENA primary metagenome ERZ827512 (study PRJEB31778, sample SAMEA3449335) | human gut metagenome | biome: human gut; feature: human-associated habitat; material: faeces | place: United Kingdom | collected 2010/2012 ...
TGCTAAAACATCTCAGTCTATCCAGCTTTTTATCATAATATATACTTGAATTGGCCCCATCTATTTTCTCAGTGATACTGATTATATCTCCCTGTATAAATGCATCCGTATTTTTTTCAAGTGTCAGTGTATCATCGACAACCACGTCTTGTGTCCTTAGTCTTTGAATCTCAATATAATGTTTCATTTTACTCCCCTCTATTCATCCACATATATAACCATTGGTTGCCAAAACAATATCATATCCAATGGTTATTGTCAACATAAACATTGAAAAAAACGAAATTATAATTTATAATTTTTTATGATTACATTTAAGAACTTGAATATTGATTTTTTAAAAGGAGCTTACCTATGAAATTTCAACCTGAAAGATTAATCCAACTCAGAAATACACTAAATATAAATAAAGCAGAAGCCGCACGCCGCCTTAATATTTCGCCAATGGTATATGGCCGCTATGAAAATGGACAACGTGACCCTTCTTATCCTACAGTCTGTTTCATTGCGCATACATTTAATTGCAACGTAGATTTTCTTTACGGAATATCTGATAAGACAGATCCTGATTACATTATTGTTTCTTCATCCAATGACCCTGAGCTTTATTCCCTCATCAATATTATCAAACAGGACAGCAATGTAGAAGGCAGAATACTTACATATGCACGCAAGCTGCTAGAAAAATAAATATCCATGCCAATCAAAAAGAGCGATGTATATAAACTACATCGCCCTTTTATCTGATAATCATTATTCATTTTCATCTCATGAATAAAATAATTTGTTGAATTATTTGCCGAATTTCATGAACTGCCACATTGCTTACAGTTTCAAAATCAATCTCTTTCAACCCTTTCCCAAATAACTCTTCATATTGTCCTGATTTCTTTTCGTCATGATCCTTATATTTCGCTTTTCCAATAAGATAGGCATCTGAATTTGCCATATCAGGATAGAAATTTTCCGAAGTTTACTTTATACTGTTAAATACTATAAATTCATCCCACAATTCATCATAATTATCAAACTCATAATATCTGTCTGCAACTTTAAAATATTTACCTGGACTAATTGTCAGCGTTTCATCTGTCGCAAGATGGATAGTATAATAAGAAACAGCACCACTTGATAATGCTTTGTTTTCGTCTACTTCGTCACCAAGTTTTACTTGATTCAACAAATTTATAAACTCGATAACTTCATCATCTGAAAAAGAATACGAATAATTACCGTCTTTCCCGCCTGTAGTTCCTGTATGTTCTATTTGTTTGATTTCCGACGCCTCAATGCTCTCCAAGTCCTTATTCACATCTTGTTTTCCGCATCCTAACAATGTACCTATAAGGGAAATAAGTATAAGTAAAACTATTCCAATTTTTTTCATTTACATAACCCTCCATTTACATTTCAGTTTGACAACTTCCAGCTCGACAAGCTGGGAGTTTATTTATTCATCTGCTTGTTAAATAATGAACCTACCAGCATACCGATTGTAGAGATTATCGTACCAGCTACAACCATTCCCCAAGCTGGGGCATTCAGCTTGTCGAAAGTAATGTTGTTTGCCATTTTGAATGTTCCGTATTCAGCAAGCATATACATTACTCCAAAGAAAAGGGTAATTGCCCATTTCCCTTTTCCCCAAAAATCATTTTTACCAATAATAATGGATACCACAAATGTCGTTATAGGAAGAATAATCCAAAGGAACATTAAACTATAGCCCATAGCATCACTTCCACTTGTAAAGAACCAAAATACAATCATGGCAACTGCCCAAATCAGCAGATAGGACAGCATAGTGATGATTTTATTTCTATTGGTGTTGCTTCTTACAACATTTGTACTTTCTTCGAGATAATCATAATATGTATTCATTTTTTGTTCTCCCTTCAATAAATAGTCAAGGGAAGCCTCGTAGTAATCACTCATTTTAATGACACTGATGATATCTGGATAGGATTTTTCATTTTCCCAATTTGAGATGGTCTGACGACTCACTCCCAATAATTCAGCAACCTGTTCTTGTGTCAGCTTCTTTTCAAGCCTGGCTGCCTTTATTTTACTTCCGATATCATACTCCATGTCACTGCCCCTCCCTTGTACTTTATTATAGGAAAACCACCCTTCATAGTCTATCAAACGGCTTTGACATCACAGAAAATGCGTGTCAAAATGCTTTGACATATCTCTGCAAAATTCAAATTCGCCATTGCTTTCAACTCACCAGAAGACTGAAATTTGTTACTTAGGAACCGACAGTTAATATCCCCAAGTCATTAATTTCCATGTTCCGCCTTCGCTACGTGCCAACCACCATGACCATGTGTATTCTTCATTAGCGTTCCACGCTCCACCTCCATTTTTAGGTGACCTGAAACTACTATCAAACGAAATACATTGTGTGAAACTCTCTTTATTGTCGTTTGCTTCCTCCAATTCATTCATCCAGGCAATATTATCCTCATTATTGCACGCATCATCAGATGTATAAGATAGGCTGTGCAATTCACACCCCTCAAAAGAACTAAATTGTTTCTTTATAACATCAATAGCTTCATCCATGTCATCTTTTGTGTATATAGATGATGTCCCATAGTCAATAACTAAATTTTTTGTATTTCCTTTTCCACAACCAGCTAAAGATATAACAAATAAAAGACAAAGAACCATTGCTATCAATCTTTTCATAATCACTACCTCCACAAATCCAAATTTTCTTTAGTGTAGCACTGTTTAAAAAGTGCTACAAGTGTATGATCGTCAATCAGCTTATTTCCATCAGCAAACAGGATGCCATTTTTATCAAGGAAATACAGAAACATTGTTGCTGCGATTCGTTTGTTGCCATCGGCAAATATTTGTTCAATTGTATCGGTTAATTCATTACGAATAAAGTTACCGAACGTGGCAAAGGATGGAGCTTTCATTTCATCAAGAAGATACATATACCGGATGTCCGTTCTACAGAGTTTTTCAATCTCCCGGAGAGAACAGAATCCGTGATTCATAACTTCACAAAAAGTATATACTGGATCAGAAATATTAATTAATTTTTCGATTTCTAATGGTAATTTCAGCTGACGAGCTGTATAATTACCATTAGGTTTATTAATTAGTAGCATAATTAATTATACCAAAAAATCGCTTAAACCTCACGGCCTAAGCGATTTTTCTTTAAGGGGAGTTTTTTTACAGCCCCTTTTATTTACTTTAAAATATAGTAATTACGCTTTTATAGCATTACTGAAGAAGTGAAAGTACGCCCTGGTTAGACTGGTTAGCCTGTGCAAGCATTGACTGACCTGCCTGTGTAAGGATACTATTCTTGCTGTATGCAACCATTTCTTCAGCCATATCTGTATCACGAATAGCAGATTCAGCTGCTGTTGTATTTTCAACAATATTATCTAAGTTAGCAATTGTATGCTCAAGTCTGTTCTGAACGGCACCAAGAGCTGAACGCTGTGAAGATACTTTCTTTATAGCTTCACCAATTGTATCTACAGCTGCATCTGCATTTGTAGAATCATCTCCTGTTACAGAAATACCTTTGACACCAATACTTTCAGCACTCATGCTCTGCATAGAAACAGAAATTTTATTATTTGCTGTAGTATCAGCCCCAACCTGAAAACTGAGAACAAGGTCTTTAACAGCTTCATATTCTACTGTTGTCTTATCTTTTGCAGCTGTCACTGTTACATAATTAGCAATCTGTTCAGCACCAATTTCTTTAAATGTCGCATTAGCACCTGTCGTCTTTTTGTAAAGTGATTGCTTTACTGTTCCATCTTCATTAAAATAATTTTTTAAATCCTCATCTTTTACCGCTGTCGTTCCCTGCGCGTCTGCATATAAAGCTGTTGATGCAACACCATAACTCTGCTTTACAGTAGTTAATGCAACAATCTTATCTTTTGTCTGTGCACCATACTGATCTGTTGTATTTGCTGCTTCAGAATACATTTCCATGCCATCTTTAATCGCTACATTTCCATTTGCATCAACTTCAAGACGTTCTAATATTTGATCTGCTGTCAAAGCTGTTGCAGAGCCTTTAGCATACCAAGTAGTAGGTGCGTTTGTTGCTGTTAACGCAACTGTAGATGTAACAGGTGTTTTATATGTAGCTGTCATAGCTGTAGCTGCAACTTCTTTCTGTCTTGTTTCCGTTCCGTTACCCTTTAAAAGATATGTTTCGTTGAACTTTGTTGTCTCAGAAACTCTGTCAATTTCAGATGTAAGCTGGTCGATTTCGTCCTGAATATTCTGACGGTCATCTTCTGACATTGTTCCGTTACCTGCCTGAACTGCAAGTTCATTCATTCTCTGAAGCATTGAATGAACTTCTGTTAATGCACCCTCTGCTGTCTGTACACATGATATTCCATCCTGTGCATTAGAAGATGCCTGACTGAGACCACGAATCTGCTTTCTCATCTTTTCTGAAATTGAAAGTCCTGCTGCATCATCTGCTGCACGGTTAATCTTATAACCTGAAGATAATTTCTCTGTTGATTTTGCCTGTGCTGAAGTTGTTACGCCAAGCATTCTGTTAGCATTCATTGCTGTTAAATTGTGTTGTACTACCATATTTTTGTACCTCCGTGTGGTTAATTTTTATGGAAACTCCGTTTCCCATTTTTATTTATAATAAGTATGTCTTTTATTAAGCATGCTTTCCCGGGATGAAATATTTACGACATGCAAAATATCAGTTATACATTATTACCTCGATTTTTACGCTTCTCACGCATCAGAATATCTACAATTTCTTTTTGTGCTTCCTGCGATATTCCCTCTTCTTTCTTATATTCATCAACTTTTTCACCGGCTGCTTTTTTTACCGAACTTCTTACAATGTTGACCTCTCTCGGTGCATCAACCAGCAGATGAATATTGTTTGCCGAACCTCCCGAAAATATAACTTTGATATTGTCTCCAATATCTATATACTCTCCGGGTTTTAATGTGAGTTTTAGCATTTTTAACTCCATGTATCAGTTAGAATTTTTCCTTTTCAAAATGTAACTATTTATTACAAAATGTTGCATTTTTAACTTTTTATTTGTAATAATTCATCTGAACTATAAAAATTATGATTGGAGAATATTTATGATTTTGAAAACAAGAAATTCATAAAGAGGCTCACCATAAGTGAACATAAGACAGGAAAAATAAATATTATCCCTATAAATGACAATTTATCTATTGCTCTTCAAAAACTTTTTTCCAAACAGAATCCTTAATACAACGATTACATATTTACAAAATCGACAGACCACACAAGACCGCTGAGCCGTACTCAGGCATACCGCATAATAAAAACCGCAGCTGACAAATGTAATATTACAGGAAACATTAGTTGTCATTCTCTCAGAAAAACTTTTGGATTTTTTGCATGGAAACAAGGAACACAGCCGGCTTTACTCATGGCAATCTATAATCACTCCTCATACAATATAACAAAACGATATCTTGGAATCACACAATGCGAAAAAGATGATATATATGCATATTAAATTCCCTTGCTAAGCTATTCTTATAATATTAATTATAAATTTAAAAAATTTTTATTTTCAGAAAAAAGGGGTTAAGGAAATCACTTGCAGTCCATGTAATAAATGTAAACAAAAATGCAATATTTTGTAATAAAAGGTTGTATTTTTGTTTTTTATATGTCAAAAAAGGTATCCAATACACAACAACATATCGGATACCTTAATTTTTATATTTTATTTATTTAACTACAGACACGTCAACGCCACATCTACTGTCTCTTTATCAATCCCGCTTGCTATAAGTTCCTCTGTCCTCTAATCTTTGTGCCACATCACACATATTGCTCACTCCTTCCGATTCTCCCAGTAATTTCTCATATCTTCTGTCACCCGTCATCACTGAATAAGTGTCTAATGCTTGTAAGTTACTTTGCATTATGCCTGACACACATTACTTATTTCTTTTTTTACGCTTTTTTATAATAATTACTGCAAGCACAATTATACATGCTGCAGCACCGCCACATATATAGTAAATCATATTGCTGCTTTCTTTATGAATCACCGCAAAATCTGCTTCGTAAGGAATTTCAGCAGTCATATAACTTCCATGCTCTTTCGCATCTGCCTTAACCCAGCCTGAATCTGCGTTGTCACGATACCATACTTCGCTGCTTCCCGAAGTATTTTTTATGTAAAAATGGCATGTTTTTGTACCTTTATCTTTTACGTCTGTGCCTCGCATTTTCCATGCATATGAATATTCTATATCCCCTGACAGATTATCAGTATCACATTTTGATAATGTAATTTTATTATCATCATAGAATTTTCCTTCCGCAATAAAAAGCGGTTTATCATTCTGCGATGCAATGTCACCGGCAACACTTTCTATCCACACATGATATTCTGCTTCAACAACAGTATTCTGCAATATTGGTTTTGATACTATATTTTCCGGCCATTGTGCATAATATCCATCCTTATCAGGAATTGAGGGAAGTTCCGATACACCAAGATTTGCATTATATGCAATATTTTTTGTATCAATAACATTTCCATCAGCTTTGAATACAAGTGTTACACGATGAAATCCATCAGGTATATTCTCCATTGCCATAACAGCTTCATAGCTCGCACTGTCAGCCTTACCGCTATAATTAATATCATCAATTCCGCCATATATATCATTTACAAATATATTTGTGCTTACTTCACCGTCAGATTCAATTATTCCTGCAAGGCTTCCCTTTGCTTCACCATCACCAAGAATTGCCGGAATCGAAATACAATTTTGCATTGTATAACCTTTTCCACAAATTCCGCCTGTATAATCTTCACTTTCCACATTGCAAAGACTGTAACTGTCTGTTATTGCACTTGCACTGTTACCGGCTATTCCTCCGGCATAGTTACCCGTCTCCGACTTTGCTGTTCCATAACCCTCGCTTCCATATACAAGTCCAAGTTCCTGTAATCCGACAATTCCTCCGGCACAGTCTTTTTTTGAATTAACCTCACCATAATTAATACAGTATATTACAACATCACTGACAGTTGAACGAAGCCTTACATTTGTAGTCTCAGTTATGTCAAGATCATACTCTGGATCAACATCATATTCAACGTTCATTGTTCCGGCTATTCCTCCGGCATTAATATCTCCATGCACTGCTCCCCTGTTTACTGACTTTGCAATAACACCATCTGAATTTTGTGCACTGTCAGCAGATGATATATCTTCTATATAGTCATCATCACTTGTCACAACATCCATTGTTTCTGTTACTGTATTACCAATATTTTTAATCTGTGCAGAGATTCTTTCAATACTATCTGCAATTGTTCTTATTTCACTGTCAACTGTGTCCGCAACGCCATGTATATCATCTGCAACAGTGCTGTTTTCAATATCTTTTGAAATATCATCAACAAAATCTTCTATTTTTTCATCGTTATCGTTATTTCCATTAAGCTTATCCTGTAACTTATCAAGCAGTTCTTTATACTGGTCAATAATATTTTCTGTATAAGACTTAACATCAGATGAAGCATTATTCATCGATGATGACATGTTATTTAATGTACTGTTAATAATATCTATTGAACTCTGCACATCATCAACACGGTCATTCAGATACTCAGACTCAATATCCGGTTCTGCCTGTCCGACAATTCCACCGACATCTTTTCTTCCATAGATTTCACCTTCATTAGAACATGTTATAACTTTACCGCTCTGTTTTCCGGCTATTCCACCGACATTATACCCTGTATGTGCAAATCCAATCTTACCATAATTAACACAATCCGATATTATTCCTGTTGACTCACCGGCTATTCCACCCATATCATTACGGTCTATGACATTCTGCGTAAGATTGAGAGTTCCTACATCAACACCACCTATGTCAAGTGTTGTATCCAGTTCCTGCGTATTAACACGGCTCTTTGATGTACAGCTGCTTATAAGTCCATCATTAACTCCGGCTATTCCGCCTGTCTGATTTGTTGCTAAAATATCAGCATCACTGGTACAGCTCACTATTTTGGCATTTTCATGATTATAGCCTGCAATTGCACCTGTTGCAGTAGATGCATTTACTTTACCCGAAAATGAGCTTTCATTTATTACCCCTTTGTTTACACCTGCTATTCCGCCTATATTTTTCTGACTTCCGGTAACATTAATACTTCCTGAAATATTAAGATTAGTAATAAAACCACTCTCTGCTATATAACGGAAAAAGCCAAAATCCGAACCTTTATAATCAACATTAAAACCACTTATTATATGAGAACCGCCATCAAATGTTCCGGCAAAATATGATATTCCTTTAAAATCTGAGCCCGAAACATCTATATCGGCAGTCAGTTTCACAATCTTGTCTTTGCTATAACTGTCATATTTGCATTTATTGGCAAATTCAATAAGTTCATTTACTCTTGAAATCTCAATAACATTCAAAGAATCTTCAGCTGACACATTAATCGGCATGATGCTTATTACTGTCATTATAATAAGGATTAGAGAAAGTCCTGCCGGTATTATCCTTTTCTTTAAATATTTTTTCATTGTCATGACTCCTCATCTCCTTCCTGTGCTTTATTGTCTGCAATATCATCATCTTCTGATATCTGTTGAGAATCCAAATCATTCTGCTCAATCTGACCCTGCCTTCCTGGAATCACAGAGTCTACAGACACTTTCATCTGTCCCTGGAATGTACCCTGTATATCAGCATCAATTTCACCTTGTACATATCCACGTACATGTCCCGTTACTCTTACTCTTCCTGCAACTTCTCTCTGTGGTCTTGTAATATTCATTGTAAGTGCTGTCTTTTCTATAATAATGTCTCCCATAAGAAGTATTTGAGGCAGTACAAATAATACAAGAATTATTGAGATTAAAGTTCCCCGTCCAAGTGCCACACCAATTGAAGCAACTGTGGCATCTGATGCAATTTCACCAATCAGAAAACCGGCACATGTAAGTATTGAACCTGATGTAAATATTGTCGGAAATGACTGGTTAAGCGTCTCGGTTATGGCTTCTTTAAGCGGCATCTGCTGTTTAAGTTGCAGGTATCTGTTAGATATAACTATCGCATAATCAATTGTAGCACCCATCTGAATTGCTGATACAATCAGATATGCTATGAAAAATACAGTCTGCCCCTCAATTGACGGAACTGCAAAGTTTATCCATATACTTCCCTGAATTGTAAGTACGAGAAGTACAGGAAGACCTGCCGACTGGAATGTAAAGAACAATATTATCATAACAAATAACGCTGTCAGCACGCTTATTATAATATTATCTGACGCAAATGATGACTCAAGGTCATGGTCACTCGTTGAATTGCCTACAAGAATAACACTGTCTTTTGAATAATATTGTGCAGCGATTCCTCGAATTTCCTCCAGTGCATCATATGTCTCCTGACCTTCAACAGGAAGCGAAATATTAAGAACAAGCCGCGAATAATCCGAACCCTGAAGCTGGAGCTGTGCATCATGAAGTGTGTCATATAAAGTTGTAAGCTTTTCATCCAGATTGCTGTCAAGAGTCACATAACCTTCCTTATATTGGTCATATAAGAACAGAAACATATCAATAATCGGAACATCGTAATCATCAATTCCTGTTACAACCGGCCCGTACTGCTCCTGATTATATGCATATGCCATATATAAAACTTCAACAACTTCCCTGTCAATTCCCACGAGTTCCGAAAACTGTCTTGGACTTAATTTATCTGTAAGTACATACTCATCATTTATTGAAACATTGGAAAGAGCCAGTGCAGATGTCACGTAATCAAGATTCTGAAGTTTTTTTACAACTTTATGCTCAGATTCATAATCACCCTTAGGTACCATTACTACAAGCTGGTTACTTGCACCAAAAGTTTCTTCTATTGTCTCCTGTGCAATCTTTGATTCGCTCTTTTTTGCACTTACAATCGAACTTGTATCATAAATATACTGACAGTTATTTGATTTCATAAATGCAAATACAAGACATATTATAAAAAGCGGAGGTATAATATATTTTGTCTTATTGGCAAACTTACCAACAATAGTAATCTTTGGAACATAACATTTGTGATGCGTCTTATCAATTCCTTTTGCAAAAATTAAAAGCACCCCCGGCATAAGGAAAAATACCGAAATAAGACTTAAAATAATCGCCTTTACAAGAATTATACCCATATCATATCCAAGTCTGAACTGCATGAACATCATTGCAACCATACCTGAAATAGTAGTAAGTGATGACGAACTTATTTCCGGAATAGCCTTTGAAAGTGCTACCTTTACAGCCTCTTCAGCATCAAGCGTCTCATGCTCTTCCATAAATCTGTCGCACAGAATAATAGCATAGTCAATAGCCAGTGCCAGCTGCAATACAACCGCAATAGAATTAGTGATTGATGAAATCGTTCCAAACCAGTAGTTAGTTCCCATATTAAGAATAGCCGCTACCCCAAATGTAATCAAAAGTACCGGTATCTGCAGATATGCCTTAGTTGAAAGCAAAAGCACAGCAACAATGACAACTACAGCAAGCACAAGAATTATATTCATATCCTTCGCAAGTGATTCGGCACTTGACTCTTCTGAACCAACTTCAGTTGAAACATAAACATCATAATCCGCCAATATATCCTTGACAGAATTCAATGCGTCCTTACTTACCTGTTCATCCGATGTCCCACTGAAAGTAATGTCAAATAATGCATTAGTCCCCTTAAAATGGTCAGATGAATCATCAAATGCAACTTCCTTGACACCGTCCACATTTTCAAGACTATCGACAAGCGAATCCGCCTGATTAAACGTGACATTTGCAAGCATAACCTTTGCACTTCCATATGTCATAAACTGTTCATCCATTATAGACAGACCTTGTCTTGTCTCACTGTCAGCCGGCAGATAAGATGTTATATCCTGATTGACCTGTACCTTATTAATACACAGCACACTGTAAATAATTGCCAGCACAAAAAGAATCTCTATGGCTTTACGCTTATTTACAATAAATGTTGCCACCGTAAGCCACAGATTTCCTTTCTTCTTTTTTTCCTGTTCTTTCATACGAATCTCCTGTTTTCTTAACATTGTGTTGATTATTTTTGTGATATAATTATAATAATATCATAATAATTGCTCAATAACAATTTTTAATCAAACTTGTATCAACTCAACCGGAGCGAAATCACCTTTGTAATAAAAAACGGGACAAAACACTTTCACATGTTTTGTCCCATAAATTTTATACTACTGCATTACGGCTTTCTCCTGCCTCAAATGCTTTAATATTTTCATATACCTCGTCCATCAGACGAACGCGTGCTTCATAAGTTGCCCATGCAATATGAGGTGTAATAATAAGCTTGCTGCTGTCCTGTATCTCAAGAAGAGGATTATCTGCTGCAATCGGCTCTTTGTCGATAACATCAAGACCCGCACCAGCAATTATATTCTCTTTTAATGCTTTTGTTAAAGCTGCATTATTTACAATAGGGCCTCTGCCGAGATTCAGAAGAACAGCATTCTTTTTCATCTTTGCAAATGCTGCATCATCAAAAAGATTATTTGTTTTATCATTAAGTGGTGCATGTATTGATATAATATCTGAATTTTCAAGAAGTTCATCAAAGGAAACTCTCTTAAATTCAGTATCATATGTATGTCCGCTTGCCGAAAAATATACCACCCTGCATCCAAACGCTTTGGCTACATCTGCAACTCTTCTTCCTATGCTTCCAAGTCCGGCAATCCCCCATGTCTTTCCACTGAGTTCATTAAATACTTTGTCAAAATGTGTAAAACACGGACTTTTGACATACTCTCCGGATTTTACATATTCATCGTAATATCTTAATTTTTCGTATACATAAAATAAAAGTGCGAATGTATGCTGCACAACTGATTCCGTTGAATATCCTGCAACATTAGCAACCCTTATTTGGTGAGCCTTTGCATATTCAATGCCAATATTATTATATCCTGTTGCAGTCTCAGCAACCATCTTTATATTTGGTGATGCTTCAAACAATTCCTTTGTAATCACAACTTTATTAGTCACAACCACATCAGGCTGTATTTCCTTAATACGCTGTAACGCTTCCTCCTGCGTACTTGTCCGGTATGTTATAACTTCACCGAGTGTTTTAAACTTATCAAGCGAAATATCATCACCATATGTAATTGTATCAAGCATTAAAATTTTCATGATAAATTCCTCTTATTGTTAATTGTTAAAATTAAATTCTCTTACGGAGTTCTTCTCCTTCTGCTTCATACCCCGGCTTTCCAAGAAGTGCAAACATATTCTTCTTATAGCTTTCAACACCAGGCTGATTAAACGGATTAACACCGAGCATATAACCTGAAAGTCCACATGCAAATTCAAAGAAATAGAATAATTCGCCGAGATAGAATGGTGTCTGCTCAGGAATATCAACTCTTAAATTTGGTGTATTTCCATCTGTATGTGCAAGAATTGTACCATTCATGGCACATTTATTTACAAAATCCATCGTCTTTCCTGCAAGGTAATTAAGTCCATCAAGGTCTTCATCTTCTTTTTCAATAACAATTTCTCTTGATGTCTTCTCAACATTAAGAACAGTCTCGAACATAATTCTTGAACCATCCTGTATAAACTGTCCCATAGAATGTAAATCTGTTGTCAAATCAACACTTGCCGGGAACAATCCCTTGTTATCCTTGCCTTCTGACTCACCCATAAGCTGCTTCCACCACTCAAGTGTATAATGAAGGCTTGGCTCATAATCACAAAGAATTTCTACTGATTTGCCTTTTCTTAACATAATATTTCTGAGTGCTGCATATTGCATTGCATCGTTATTGTCAAAATCATTCTCAATGCAGCGTTTTCTTGCTGATGCTGCTCCTGCCATAAGTTCGTCTATATCAACACCGCTTACTGCAATTGAAAGAAGTCCTACTGCTGTAAGAACAGAAAAACGTCCGCCTACATCATCAGGTACAACAAATTCTTCATAACCTTCTGCGTCAGCAAGCTTCTTTAATGCTCCTTTAGCCTTGTCAGTTGTAGCGTAAATCCTCTTTGCAGCCCCGTCTTTTCCATACTTTTCTTCAAGCATTTTCTTAAACACCCTGAATGCAATAGCCGGCTCAGTTGTAGTTCCTGACTTTGAAATAATATTTACAGAAAAATCCCTGTCACCGATTACATCAACAAGCCCAGCAAGATAATTTGAACTGATTGAATTACCTACAAAATAAATTTCCGGTGCTTTCCTTAAATCCTTAGAAACTGAATTAAAGAAATTATGTCCAAGAAATTCAATTGCAGCTCTCGCACCGAGATAAGAACCACCGATACCAATTACTACAAGCACATCTGAATCTGACTTAATCTTTTCTGCTGCCTTCTTAATACGTGCAAACTCTTCCTTATCATAATCAACAGGAAGGTCAATCCATCCGAGATAGTCATTACCTGCACCACTCTTAGAAAGAAGAAGCTTTCTTGCACTCTCCGTAAGTGCTTTCATTGATTCAACTTCATGTTCATGTACATAACCTGCTGTCTTAGAATAATCAAATTTTACCTGTCCCATATATAACCTCCATTTCTTTACTTTTTTAAGTAAAGTCCACAAAATAATAAAATACTATCTTATTTAATTATACTTCCTGCCTAGGTATTTTTCAAGATTTGCTTGTACTGTTTATTAAGCCTGCCAAACTCAGCTGCTGCCTGTCCCCTCAGCTTTTCCGTATATATTCCTCTCACATTTTCCTTCAAAAGTTCCGAATATTTTTCAAAGTGCAGGAGTTCATTCTGCATTATAATAATAATATTCTTTTTATTTTCATTATAATCAGTCATTTTTTCCGAAACTCTTAAAGCAATTACCTCAAGGAGAGTCATTGATATATATACAAAACATTCCTGTAAATTATTAATATGAAAAATTACACTCAGAATTCCCATTACCATAATTATATTACCGGATTTTTTTGACACATCAGCAATCAAATCCGGCGAATATCCACCATAAATACACGAATCAAATGTGTTTTCCACAAATCTTTTTACGTTATCAACCGGAATTCCCAGCTTTGTACACTCTTCATATCTTAAAATCGTATTTTTCACGAATACCGTTCTCATCATTTTACGGCTGCAGTCCTCTTTTATGTACGCCATAATCGTATAAACCACAAGCTGTGCCGTCATCCCCAGTAAAAATATAATTAACATCCCCAATAAAATTATTTTCATACAACCTCCATTTATTTATCTGTAACATTAAGAAGTTTATGACAGCATTTCTTCCATATCACTTAAAAATATTATAATTCAGGCATCATATTTTTTAAAGTCCTCATATTAACAATCGTTTTACAAAAAATACGGCAATGTGCCTTTTTTTGACACACCACCGCATAAAAATCATATAAACATACCGTCTTAGACACCGCTGTATGCACTGTATCCGCCGTCAACCGGAAGAACAATGCCATTTACAAAACCTGATGCTTCATCACTTGCAAGAAAAAGTGCTGCACCTATAAGTTCTTCCGGATTACCAAATCTGCCCATCGGTGTTCCGGCAATTATCTTTCCTGCTCTTGCAGTATAACTTCCATCCTGATTAAATAACAGAGAATGGTTCTGTTCTGCTGCATAAAATCCTGGTGCAATTGCATTACATCTTATTCCGCTCTCTCCAAAATGAACTGCAAGCCACTGCGTAAGATTAAAAATTGCACTTTTTGCATTGCCATATGCAACAACCTTTGTAAGCGGAAGAATTGACGTTACAGATGCTATATTAATAATGCTTCCACTTCTTTTTTCTACCATATCTTTTGTAAAAACCTGAATCGGAAGAAGTGTTCCCATATAATTAACATCCATTACATCTCTTATTTTATCTTCATCAAGATTCCAGAACGAATAATCATCTTCTCCTTTTTCCTTCTTTAACATCTCTGTTGAAGCTATTGCACCCGGCTGGTTTCCACCTGCACCGTTAATAAGAATATCACACGTTCCAAGTTCACTGCTTATTAGGCTGTACGCTTTTTCCAGTTCATTTTTATCAGTCACATTACAGCTGTATCCCTTTACGATAACATCTTTGCCATACTCATTTAACGCATCTTCTGTCAGTTTATTAACTACCTTCAAAAGCTTTTCCTGATTACGCCCTATTATGGCAGTTTTTGCTCCACTAACGGCAAGCCCATATGCCATAGCTGAGCATAATGTTCCGCTTCCTCCCGTTACAATTGCTGTCTTTCCCGTCAAATCAACCTTAAATGGTATTTTCATACGATAATCCTCCTGTATTTTTTAAGATTACCTTTTTTCCGTTTTATATTATACTGCAACAATTCTATAATTTAAAGTTCTGCTGCCATATTACCTCATGTGGATTAGCATTATGCTCCCCAATCATTTTTTCCATCCATATCATATCAAACCACTGTCCGAATTTATAACCGCTGTTATGAAAATGTCCGGCCTCAGTAAATCCCATATTGTCATGGAAACGTATGCTGTCATCATTAAGATATCTTCCCTCCTGTATCGGGCGGGCAATACATGCATTCATATTAAGTATACCCATATCTTTAAGTTTCTGTTCAAGTACCTCGTACAATGCCTTGCCAATACCCATTCTCTTACAGTTATTTTTTACATAAATTGTTGTTTCAACAGACCAGTCATAAGCCCTTCTGTCTTTAAAACTGGCAGCATATGCATATCCGACTATTTTTCCTTCATGTACAGCTTTAATATAAGGATATTTTGCAGAAATATTCTTTATTCTTTCTTCAAATTCATCTTTTGATGGAACATCATACTCAAATGTTATTGCTGTATTTTCAACATATGGTGCATATATCTCTAAAAGTTCTTCTGCATCTTCAACTGTCACTTTTTCAATCTTCATAATTCAATACACCCCCGCAAAAATCTTTTCTGCATCTTATAAATTACATGCTGAGCGTATGTACTACATCTTCATACCTTTCCGTTTTTTCCATGATATCCCGTGCGGACACCCCATAATATCTGTATATGTCTTTGTATATGCAGTTAAATTTTTTTGCCATTTTATCACTGCCACATACTCCACCGCTTATTGAAGAATAATTTTTTTCAATATCTATATGCATATAATCATTTTTATCATTAAATCTTTTTATAAGCTTGTGATAATCTATGTCAAACAGATCTTTAGGCACATTTTGTGCTCTTTCCATGCGTTTTGCGTTCTGCTCCATCAATTCAAGCATATCCTGTTCTGATGTGCCTTTCAACTCAGGTTCTGATGTCAAATCACCCAACAACTCAGGTTTATATTGGATTATAAAAGAGGAACGCATCTGATTATACTCTTCTTTATACTCGTCAGAATCTTTATCAGCCTCTTCAAATCCGTATTTATTTTTTGCATAATAAATAACCTCATCAACAGTGTGCCCTTCCGGTTTCAGGCTTTTTTCGACAAATTTCATTTTTCTATTAAATATATATTTCTTTATTTTCTGTCTGAGCGTATATCTATGATTTTTTCCCGCCAAAAATACTGCCGTCGGACCATCAGTCCCTTTAATTATTGTAATATTTTCTACCATATATTCACCAACCTTTATTTTTGTATACTGATTTTTTCATATCAAATACTTCTAAAATAAGTCCAGCATATTATCAAGATATACTTTTTCTCTCACATGAACATGATACTCTGGCTTTGTCATATAATAAAGCAAAAATTCAAGAATTAATGCACTTCCAAGTCCTCTGCCCTCTATCTTAAAGTTGGAAAATCCCATAGAAATATACTTATCTTTTATATCATTAACTCCAATAAATCCCGGATTTTTCATTGCTTTGGAAAATCTATAACCTTCGTTAGAACCGGGAGCACTGCATATATGTTCAGATATATTCTCCCCAAGATTTTTACGGCTGACAGCTTCATAGCATTTTTTTCTGTCATTGCATCCAAACCAGCAACATTCATTACACAAAAACTCCACTTTGTCCTTTTGCCCGCATGTCATACTGCCAAGCCTGTCAAATGTCTTATTCAGGCGGAAATCCGGCACAACATACTTAAAATCATCCCTGTCAGTTTCCATAAGAAACTCATCAAAATCAGTAATCACCTTTGTTGTAGATGATACCAGATATAATTCCGGATAATTATTTTTCAGATAATCAAGTAATAATTCAGAATGAACAATTACACCATTTTGTACTTTATTATTTTTCTCAAATAGTCTACAAAGTTCATTACATTTTCTATCTGACAAATGCTCTTTTTTCAAAAGTGAATTACTAAATGTAAGCCTTGATGAAATCCCATATTCTTCTAAAAGAGTAAGAACTTCTTCAGGATTACTATCTCCGTCTGAAACACGTCCGCCACCCCATATACAGTCTGATGGTGCACCATATATTGAACCAATATCACACCAGTCATAAAAATATTCTCTGTGTTCATAAAATAACGGCAAAAACACCCGGTAAAAGTCATAAAATTCAAACAATCCCGGAAGATGATAGTAAACTGTGCCTGTTAATGAACTCTCTATATTTTTAACTTCCAAAAAGTTCATATATTTATCAATTTCCTTATTAATTAAATTCTTGAAACAAGTTCCTTTAATAAAAGGACTGAATTGGCAATTGCCTGCTTCTCAAAAGTTGGATAATCCATTGTTGCACTGTCATCTGCCTTATCCGAAATCGCTCTCAAAATCACAAATGGAACTTTATTAAGATATGCTGCCTGTGCAATAGCCGCACCTTCCATCTCTGTACAGTAACCTGCAAATTCAGACGAAATTCTTTCCTTTACTGCCTTATCCGAAATGAACTGATCTCCACTTACAACTCGTCCAACATGAACGCCTACTGAAGCGACTGCCTTCGCACACGATTCCTTTGCAAGCTCAATAAGTCTATCATCTGCTTTAAATGAAAGTGTATCCATTCTTGGAATCTGACCAAGTGGATATCCAAATCCTGTCGCATCCATATCATGATGAAGAACATCTGATGATATAACAATATCCGCAATATCAATCTCAGCCTTTAAAGAACCGGCAATACCTGTATTGATAACATAATCAACGCCAAAATCGTCAACAAGAATCTGTGTACATACAGCAGCATTAACTTTACCAATACCACTTCTTACAATTACAACATCCTTACCGGCAAGAATTCCCGCCTTAAATGTCATACATGCCTTAGTCTCTTCTTTTTTTATATCCATAACTGCCACAATCTGTTCAACTTCTTCATCCATGGCTCCAATAATACCTATCATATAATCCTCCTTAATTTGTAACGAAAACAGCAGCTGTCAGCATCCTCACCGCATATTCTCATTTATGTATTCATTAATATATGTTTATAATAATAGATTTTTCACATTTTTGCAAGACCTTGCGGCACATTTTTTGATGTGATATACTTAGCATAAATTTCAAAGGAGGATTATAAAATGAAATATAAAACATCCGGTGTATGTTCCCGCTCAATTGATTTTGATGTTGTTGATAATAAAGTAACTAATGTGCATTTTGAAGGTGGCTGCTCAGGCAATACACAAGGTGTTGCAGCACTTATAGAAGGCATGGATATAGATGAAGCAATAAAGAGAATGTCCGGCATCAAGTGTGGATTCAGACCGACATCCTGTCCTGACCAGCTTGCCAATGCATTAACACAGTACAAGGAGCAGGCGTGAAAAAATACCGTGTCACACGATTCAAACGTATTTATATAGAAATAACAAGTTCCTGTAATCTTACATGTTCATTCTGTCAGGAAACAAAACGTGACAAACGCTTCATGAGCATCGACGAATTTTCTCATGTAATAGAACAGGTCAAGCCTCTTACAGAATTTATATATCTTCATGTAAAAGGTGAGCCTCTTCTGCATCCGCAGCTTGGTGATATTCTGCAGATATGCCATGATGAAGGTATGCGTGTAAATATCACAACAAATGGAACGCTTTTAAAAAAACAACTTGATACACTTATTGTTCATCCGGTTCATCAGATAAATATTTCAATGCATAGTGCTGATGATAATGACTGTATTGATATGAACACGTATTTTAAAAATATAACTGAATGTTGTAATATGCTTAATGAAAAAACTGACACGGAAATATCGCTTCGTCTTTGGACAACACTCGAAAAACCTACTCTTTTTGGTCAAAAAAATCTTACAATCAGAAAAAAATTATATATAAATGTACAGTCACCATTTGAATGGCCCGATATTAATAATTCATACTATAATGACAGAGGATTTTGTCAGGGATTACGCACACATATTGCCATACTTTCTGACGGAACAATAGTTCCATGTTGTCTTGATGGCAATGCATGCATTCCGCTTGGAAATATATTTGTGCAGGATATTTCTGAAATCCTTGAACAGGAACGCACGCAGAATTTCATTCAGGGATTCCGTGACAAATGTGCTGTTGAGCCACTTTGCTGTCATTGCAGTTTTAAGGAAAGATTTTCACATAAAATGTAATTGAATTGAAAGGAAGTTCCAAAAAATGAAACAGATAATTTTAACCGGTGGTGGCACTGCCGGACATGTAACACCTAATATTGCATTACTTCCAAGTCTTGCGGCTGCCGGATATCAGGTAACTTATATAGGTTCTTATACAGGTATTGAAAAACAACTTATTGAAGACCTTGGAATAACTTATTATGGAATTTCATCCGGTAAATTACGCCGTTATAAAAGCTGGAAAAATCTTACTGATCCTTTTCGTGTTATTGCAGGATATTTCCAATCAAGAAAATTAATCAGAAAAATCAAACCCGATATAGTTTTTTCAAAGGGTGGATTCGTATCCGTTCCTGTTGTTCTTGCCGCAAGCCATAAGCATATTCCTGTAATAATACATGAATCTGATATGACGCCCGGTCTTGCCAATAAAATAGCAATGCGTGGAGCCACAAAAATATGCTGCAACTTTCCTGAAACACTTAAATATCTGCCAAAAGACAAAGCAGTTCTTACCGGTTCTCCTATAAGACATGAACTTCTTCTTGGAAATAAACCTGCCGGACTTAAATTATGCGGTTTTAACACATCAAAACCAATTATTCTTGTTGTCGGTGGAAGTACCGGTGCTGTAAAAGTAAATAATGCCGTGAGAGCAATCCTTCCGGAGCTTCTCAAAAAATATCAGGTTGTCCACCTCTGCGGCAAGGGAAAGACTGATGCATCTTTAAACGGAATTGATGGCTATATCCAGTTTGAATATATAAGTGACCAGATGCGTGATTTATTTGCTATAAGTGATATAGTAATCTCGAGAGCCGGTGCAAATGCAATATGCGAACTCCTTGCTCTAAGAAAACCTAATATTCTGATTCCGCTTTCTGCCAATGCGAGCCGAGGCGACCAGATTCTCAATGCTAATTCTTTTAAAGAACATGGCTACTCAAGCGTCATGACCGAAGAAGAAATCACTCCTGAAAAACTTCTTGCTGCTGTTGATGATTTGTATAAAAACAGACAAAAATATATTGATGCAATGGATTCAAGCCCTCAAAGCGAAGCCATTGATAAAATTATGGCTCTTATTAAGGATTGCAGTAAATAATATTTTCTATTATGAGCATATTAACCATGTAATGTCAGTAAACGATAATTTTATATATTGACATTACATGGTTTTTTCTTTAAAATAATAATAGTAATAATTATCATTATTAGAAGAGGTATATATTATGGCTACTACAAAACACAGTAAGCAGCGTGATGCAATTAGAAACTTTCTTATTTCAAGAAAAGACCATCCTACCGCCGAAGTAGTATATGCTAATGTAAGCAAAGAATTTCCAAATATAAGCCTAGGGACCGTATATCGGAATCTCTCATTTCTCGTTGACAATGGTCAGGCTGTTAAAGTGCCTTGCGATGATGGCTCGGTTCATTTTGATGGAAATGTTATGCCTCATTACCATTTTCAATGCACAGAATGTGGAGCTATTATTGATTTAGACTTTAATGATTCCAAGCCTGAGAAAGCTCTTGTTTCTGCTGCAGCAAACCAGTTCGACGGAATAATCGAAGGAAGTGTTTCGTTTTTCTACGGAAAATGTCCAAAATGTTCCAAGAAACAAAAATAGGAATTATTACTATTTAGTGTTGACAAACAATAAATAACGTGATATATTAGTTGCATAGAAAACAGTAACAATTACTATTTTTAAAAATTTAAACGCAAAGGAGATTAATATTATGAAATTTGTATGTTCAGTATGTGGTTATGTTTATGAAGGTGATACGGTTCCTGCAGAATGTCCAGTCTGTCACGCAGGCTCAGATAAATTTGTTGCTCAGTCAAATGAAAGAACTTGGGCTGCAGAACATGTTGTAGGTGTTGCAAAGGGCGTAAGCGAAGATATTCTTTCTGATTTACGTGCTAATTTTAATGGCGAATGTTCAGAAGTAGGTATGTATCTTGCTATGGCAAGAGTTGCCCATAGAGAAGGTTATCCTGAAATTGGTCTCTACTATGAAAAAGCTGCATGGGAAGAAGCAGAACATGCTGCTAAATTCGCAGAACTTCTCGGCGAAGTTGTAACAGACAGCACAAAGAAGAACCTTGAGATGAGAGTAGAAGCTGAAAATGGAGCCACAGCTGGTAAGACAGACCTTGCAAAGAGAGCAAAAGCTGCTAACCTTGATGCAATCCATGATACAGTTCATGAGATGGCTCGTGATGAGGCTCGCCACGGAAAAGCTTTTGAAGGTCTTTTAAAGAGATACTTTGGTTAATTAAAAAATTATTTGAGCGGGCTGTATTTCCTGTTGGGAATACAGCCCCACATATTTTCTAGTGTTTTAATTCCTTTATAATATCATCCACATTATACTCGGGTGCTGACCTGATTACAGCATCATAAACCGGCTTGATGTCACTTTCCTCCTCTTCAAGTTCATCTGCTATCAATGCAACAGACTTTTCCTTTTTTACTTTTTTAATAACAAGCTTAATTTTGCTTATCAATTCATTTTTCTCTGCAAGCTCTACAGCCATCTCTTCCGCCATCTTTTCAGCCATCCCCTCGGCCATCTTTTCAGCCATCCCCTCAGCCATATCTACAGCCATCTCTTCAGCCATCTCTTCCGCCATATCTCTGGCTACAACCATTCTGACTTCCTCTTCATCATAATCATATATACTCACTTCAACGACCTCCTCTCTGTGTTTTTCAAAGAAATCGACAAGTATATTCTCCTCTACACATTCGTCTATTGCCTCTGTAACTGCTGTTTTAACATCTTTATCTTCAACATCTGTCTTATATCTGGTTTTTTCAACAAATGTCATATAATCCCGGAGCGTCTTGCACTTATTCAGGATATCTGCATCACCATTAATATTTATTACCCGTACCTTTAACTCCATTTCGGGATTGTCTGTATATTCTTCAAACATATCTGACAACTTGATTATCTCTTCTTTTTCAATCCACTTTTCTTTTCCATTATAAAATGTAATGAAATGCGGAACCGGAATTTTCAGCATACTTCTTCTATGAAGTGTACTGTTACTAAATATCTGTCTCATTACATCTGATACATAATGAAGAAATCTTAAAGGCATATTCGGATTCTTTGACGACTGCTGCTCAAACATATATAAATTCATGCTTAGCAGAAATGAAGCATCATTTTTATACTTCATATACGAGCCGCCATTTAATGTAGTTACCTGTAAATCATCCACATTTTTATAAGATGAATTGTTAAGTGCATTGTACAAATCCAGCAAATTAGCTTTGTCGGCATACAACATGCAGAATACATTATCCTTAAATTTTGCTGATACATTGTCTTTTTTCTCTGCCATAGATATCCTCCTTTTGTTTAACAGGCTGATATCCACACACATACTGATATTATTATTTATTAGTATATTATCATTTGCAGATAATGAAAACAAGCCTGCTGTAGTCCAATTAATTTTTGTGGGATTCATGCTGAATGAATACTCAGCTCTGATAGACAGCTAAATAGAAATATATTTATAATTAAAATACATATGCTGTCCGCAAAAGAATTCTTTTAATATATTAATATCATATATAATTATATATGTCAATAATTTATTTATAAAATAATAAAAATAATCAGGCTGTGTCCAAATACATTTATACATGGAACAATCAGCCTGATTGACTTTATCATAATCTTATTTGAATATATTTCATCTTATTTTATTCTGCCTGCTGCACATCTTCATTTTCTGTATCAGTAGACCTTCCTTTAATCTTATCCTTTAATGCAAATGCTCCGGCAAGTAATGTACCTGAAATTGAATGCCATGTACATGATACTGCACAGATAATAGCTGATTCAGGTGTTGAAGCAAACTGGGCTGTAGTAGTTGCAAGATTAGTTGCAAGTCCTGCATTCTGCATACCAACTTCAATAGATATTGTTCTCTTCTTTGCCGTATTCATTCCTACAAGCTTTCCGGCACCATAACCAAGCAGATATCCAAGTCCGTTATGTAAAAGAACAGCTACAAATATTACCGCTCCTGACTCAAAGAATTTAGCCCCCTGTGATGATACAACGCCGCCAACAACACATGCAAGTCCAAGAACAGCTATACCCGGCATGATTTTCTGTATTTCTGCAAATATTTTTTTCTTTCCAAATAAATAATTAAATAAAAATCCAACGGCAACCGGAAGTATTACTGTTTCAACAATAGAAACAAACATCGGAAGTGCCTTAATTGAAATATGTGTTCCACTTGCAAGAAGTGATACAAGAAGTGGTGTCATAAATGGTGAAAGTATTGTTGATACCGTAGTCATTCCAACTGAAAATGCTACATCACCACCACAAAGGTATGACATGATATTTGATGAAACACCTCCAGGACAGCAGCCTACAAGTATAAGACCAAGACCTATTGCATCTGAAAGTCCAAGAACCTTTGTTATAGCAAATGCTAAAAATGGCATTATAAGATATTGTGCTATTGCACCAACACATATATCAAATGGTCTCTTTGCCAATATTTTAAAGTCCTGTGTTGTAAGCGTAAGCCCCATGCTAAACATAATAATGCCTATAATTATTGACTGGCTTGTGAATTTGTTTGATGCAAAATCGACAAACAACTTGTGATTTACCCATGACATCATACCCGGTACAAAAAATGTCACAACTGCAATTGCGATAACCACTATTGAAGTGTAATCTGATAAAAATTTACTAACTTTTTGTAATGCTTTCATTACGTCCTCCTTGTTTTCCGAAGGAAAATGCGAGCTTCTTCTGTGAGCAGAGGGCTTACACTCCCCTTGTTTTTTGTCCACTAAAAAAGTCCCTTTTCCAGCCATTAAGACTAAAAAAGGGACGAATATAATCCGCGTTACCACCCTGATTCTGCAGTATCAATACAGCACTTTACATACCAGCATATGCTATCCATATAACGGTGGAGCCCGGCGAGGTTTACCAGCACAGCATATACAGCTCTGCTTTCAGCCCGCTTCTTAGAGAGGATATCCTGATATGACTATTACCTGTTTACACCAGCCACAGGCTCTCTGAAAATAAATCAATAACAGACATTGTTCTCTTCAACGAATTTTGGTGAACATATTTTGTTTTTCAATAAGTATTATAGTCCTCATTTTCTATATGTCAAGCACTAAATTATAAAAATATGGACTGTATAAAAATACGGACTGCACACCATATTGATGTACAGTCCGTATTCATGTTGGAAAAAAGGTATTTATTACACTAATCCCAATATCCTAGGTAAGAACATAGATATTGCAGGGAAGTATGTAACCAGTAATAAAGCTACAAATATAATTGCGAAGTACGGTAACATGTACTTAATAACACTTTCAATAGTCACACCGCCAACACGGCATCCTGTAAAAAGAATTGTTCCAACAGGTGGTGTAATTGTACCAATTGATAAGTTAAAGCAGAGAAGGATACCAAAATGTATCGGGCTCATGCCAAATGCTGTACAAAATTGAAAATGATTTTCATATTCTCTTTTTATATTTTAGAAAAATAAGGTAAACAACATTTAATAAAATTCCGAATATTGTCGCTGCCGGTGCTGCAAATCCAATCTTTGTAAGACTTGCGTCAGGCTGAATACTCATATAATAAGCAAGCGGAAGACGCACAAGAAGTGTCTGTATAAGTCCCTGTGCCATAACCCATATAGTCTTATCATGTCCGTTAAAATATCCAATCATGCTGAAAAGAATAGCTGTCACTATTGTTTCCAATGCAAATCCTTTAAGATAATCATATCCCTTTTGTACAACAGCTGCATCCGTCGTAAATATTCCTGTGAGTATGTCACCTTTAAATATTATTAATAGAAATGCAATACATCCTATAACAAGTCCCACACCAATACCTGTAAACATCACCTTTTGGGCTCTTTTCTCATTACCAGCACCGACATTCTGTGACACAAATGATGCCATTGACTGCATAAGTGAACTTGGAATCAACATTGCAAAGTTTACAATTTTACAGGCAACGCCATATCCCGATGAAGCTTCAAGTCCAAGTCTGTTGATAAATGCACATAATGCCAGAAATGAAACCTGAGTAAGAAACTCCTGTAATGCAAGAGGAATCCCGATTTTTAATGCTCTTTTACAGTGCATATTTATCTTGAAATCACTTTTTGTTATCGTAAATATCTTATTCCTTTTTACAAGCATAAATAATGCCAGCATAACACTTACCGCCTGTGCAAATACTGTTGCTATTGCTGCACCTGCCGCATCCATTTTAAGACCGGCAACAAGCAAAAGGTCACCCACAATATTTATAACACAGGCAACTGCAACAAATATAAGCGGAGATTTACTATCGCCAAGTCCTCTGAAAATTGCAGATAAAAGATTATATGCCACAATAAAAAATATTCCACCGCCGCAAATCTTCACATATACCGATGTAAGCCCTACAGCTTCTGAAGGTGCTTGCATGACAATGGCAATGCGGCGTGAAAAACATATCATCACAAAAAATAATACAGCTGAAATTATCGCAAATATTATAATTGAACCACCTATAACCTGCCCTATCAGCTCCTGCTTCTTTTCACCTATATATCTTGCAATAAGCACCGTTATGCCCATTGCAAACTGTGTAATTACAAATGTCACAAGATTAAGTACCTGGCTTCCTGTTGAAACGGCTGACAATCCGGAAGTTGTACCGAATCGTCCAACAACAAGCAGATCAACTGCACCATACGCAGCCTGCAGTATCAGTGCACCGAGTATAGGCATCATAAACGGAATTAACTTGCCAAGTATGCTTCCCTGTGTAAAATCCGATTTTGAATTATTCAATGTCAACTCTCCTTTCACTCATTACTTTATAAAACTTTTCTATTGTATTAATCATGCAATCAGCCTCTTCCTCTGAAATACCATCAAGATATCTACATAAGCGGCTGTAATAATTTTTATCATATTTTTCAGACAGTTCTTCACCTTTAACTGTAATCTCAATATATGTTATACGTGCATCCTCATCAGACGAAATCTTCTTCAGATAACACCTTTCTTCCATCTCTTTGACCGTCCTTGTAACACCCGGACGTGGTATTGCAAGGGAATCGCTTATGTCAGAAATCTTGACCCTCTGCACTCCATTTCCCTGCAATTTGTGAATTGTATCCATATACTGTATATATGCCGGCTTTACTCCATCTGGCAGCTCCGGGAGAAAATCACGGATTCTTTTTGCCAGAAAGCACGCATCTAACATTCTTTTTATTTTTTCTTCTGTCATAAATACTTCCTTTCATTTTATCCGCATATAGTTATCTTTGGTAATTACCTTTGATAATTATATATTTAAAAAATATAGAAGTCAATAACAATCTATGCACATTTTATTGACTTCTAATAAAATTATTCTTTTCAGCATGCGGTCTTTATAAATCTTGCCTTTAATATCTCATCAGTTTTTTTGTACACAGCATCCGCAAATATCTTATGTGCCTGTGCGTCAAGATGTTCCTGATCCGTCTCACTGCATGAAACAAAATCCTGTGCCCTAAGAAAATGTATATTATTTTTTAATGCTAATTTTTCATAAACTGCCTCAAGATTTTTTGATACCTGTATAGATTCTTTTGAAAATTCAACATCAAAGCCTTCTTTATACACATTTTCACCAAGATATATCGGAGAAATCAACAAAATATCGCTGTCAGGACTGTACTTTTTTACCTGTTCAAGAAGTGTCTCCACTCCTTTTCCGATTATGCCCGCAGTTGCTCCGTAAACGGTCTTGCAGTCATTAGTTCCAAGCATGATTATAATAAGGTCAAGCGGTGTGTGACTTTCGAGAATTGCAGGAAAACTCTCACTTCCGTTGCGTCCAACACGGAATACATCGTCAAATATTGTTGTCCTTCCGCACAATCCCTCTTCTATAACATTGACATCTCTTCCAAACTTTTCTGCCAGAATACTGGTCCAGCGTACACCCCACGAAAATCTTCCGCTCTTATCAGGTTTATATCCATATGTATTAGAATCTCCAAAGCACAATATCTGTTTCATAAAACCCTGCCTTTCCACAGCCTGCCGCTGTCTCCCAATAAATTTTGACAATTACGTATGTATAATATATTCCGCTTTCAGCGTTTCAATTCATACTTATTTGGTAGGGTTAGTATAGATTAAATTTTATATATTGTCAATACTGAATTTAAAAATATGGCAATTCTTATAAAAACAATCTGCCTCGTTAATATATGCAACTAACTCAAAATACAGGCAGACAAAATAATGTACCAGCAGAAAAAAGAACATTATTCGTCAAAAACAGATTTTGTATAAATTTATAAATAATGCTGTCGCATATTGGAAAGCTTAATCATTTCTATGCGACAGCATTATCTTTTTATTTTGCAAGATATGCAACAGCTGAAAGAGCCGCAACATTTCCTTCCCCCGCAGCTTTCACATACTGACATGGTGCTCCTGTTATATCTCCACACGCAAAAAGTCCTTTGATATTAGTTGACATGTCACGCTGTACCAATACCTTGTTTTCTTCTGTTTTAAGTCCCGGAACAAGTGTCTTAGGAGCTACATGTTCCCTCATCACAAATATTCCATCAAATTCATAGCTGCCGCCTGCCTGCGTTTCAAGAATAACTTTCATTCCGTTCTTTTTTATTCCAACAGGTTTTACAGCAGACAATACCTCAATATTTTTGATTCCAGCAAATGTACCCTCAACACCATTTGAATCTTTATACATCTTTATATATGTCACTTTTTCAGCAATCTCAGCAAGAAACTTTGCCTCTGCCTCTTCTTTATCCGAAAATGCAATTACTGCAGCACTTTTCCCACGATAAAATGCAGCATCACATGTCACACAGTAGCTTACTCCCTGTCCGAGATATTCTTCTTCGCCTGGATATGCATTTACATTAGAAAGCCCTGCTGCCAAAATCACACTATCTGCCTCATAACTGCCATTTTGCCCCTGTAAAGCAAAATAATTTCCAAGCGAATAAACTGCATTAATTTTATCCTCAGTTATTTCAATCCCCATGCTGTCAATATGTTTTAAAAATGCTTCTTTTAGCTGCTCACCGCTCACAGCCGGAATTCCCGGATAATTATTAATAAGTGACGCTTTTTCTATTTTAGTGCTAAGTTCACGGCTTCCTATAAGAATAATATTTTTATTTCTCACTCTTGCTGTTATCGCCGCTGATATTCCAGCTGGTCCTGTACCTATAATTGCTATATCATATCTATCCATATTATCTCCAATCACCTTTTATAAGAATCTGTTTTTTCATATATTTTTATAATAAAACATAAATTTATAAAGAAATCAATATTTTATTAATCATAACAGGAGGCTTCGTTTGAATCAACAATTAAAACATACCTTAAAAACTTACGGCAGGGAACTGATATATGCCCTTATAATACCACTTGCTGCCGGTGCTTTTTCATCTGTCCTTACTCCCGACAGCTCAGAAATTTTTAACATGTTTAACAAACCACCGCTATCACCTCCCGGCTGGCTTTTTCCTGTTGTATGGACTGTCCTTTATATATTTATGGGGCTTGCTTCTTTTCTTGTATACACATCCAATAAATACACAAAACCCGCACTCACATTATATTGTACCCAGCTTTTCCTTAATTTTATGTGGTCAATTATATTTTTTAATCTGCAAATGTATCTCGCAGCATTTTTCTGGTTATTTTTGATGTGGTTTCTTATAATAATCACAATTGTTCTTTTTTATGAAATCTATAAACCCGCCGCATATCTTATGATTCCATATCTTGTATGGGTAACATATGCCGGATATCTTAATCTTGCAATATATATGCTAAACTAAAAAAAATACAAAACCGGTCTTAGCTGTAAGATTATTTCCTACATTACTAAGACCGGCTCTGTTGCTTTTATAGTCATTAAAATTAATTATTTAAAAATAGTTTTAATGAACTCTCTAAGCTCTTAATCCTCTTTTTTTGTTCTTGTCATGAGAACATATGCAGCTCCGATAAGAGCAATTCCCATAACTGTTACAAGTGGCATGATTGTTCTCATTGCCATATCACCTGTTGAAGGTGATGAAGGTGTTGTATTTGCATCACCTGTTGTACTTCCTGAGTTGTTACCATTATCAGCTGATGGTGTATCAGGTGTTGATGGTGTATCAGGTGTTGATGGTGTGCCAGGTGTTGATGGTGTACCTGGTGTCTTATCAGCATCTGTGTAAACAATAGCATATGTTGAGAATTCACTTGTACTGAATGTAATTGTTCCATTCTCTACTGTTATTGGAGTCACTTCTTTTGCTTCTCCATTATGAATTCTTACGATTGCATATGTTCTTTCCTTTGTCGCATCTGTATTAACAAGTGACTCCGGAATTGCTACTGTAAACTGGATAGCATTTTTTGTTTCTTTTACTTCTGTTGATACACCGTCTACTGTCTTTTCAATTGTAATATCGAAGAGCTTGCCGATTGTGCTGCCTTTAATAACTGCTGCAATCTTTTCTTTTACTGCTTCTTCTGTTGTTTCATCAGCGTTTGCAACTTTTACCTTAACAGAAATATCTTTTCCATCTGCTAATGTAGCCTTATCTTCTTCTGTAAGAACTGCATCTGCAACCTTTTCTGTATCTACATCTGTCTTTGGTGCATCTTCAGCCTGGTCAACATCAGGTTTAACTTCACCTTTCTTGAAAGCCTCAATCTCATTTGTTGTGAGACCTTTATTTGTCCAGTTGAAACCAGCCATCTTATCGAATGTTCCCATTGTTGTTTCAGCTTTCCACCATGTATCACCGGCCTGAATTGTAATTGTATGAGCCTTTGTCATGTCAAAGCCTTCTGGAAGTTCTGATTTCTTAATTGTGTAAGTTGTCTCTGTTGTTGTCTTAGCACCGTTTACTGGGTTGAAGTATTTATCTGAACCGTAAGCTGTGCCATCTACATATACACGGTATCCGCCGACTGCTGTATCATCTGTTGCTGCATCCCATGTAATCTCAAGGTCACCGTCTTTTGTTTCCTTAGCTGTAACCTTAGCATCACTGCCCCATACTGGAGCTTTGTAATCATAATTCTTTAATGTTTCAACTGATGTTGTCATCTCATATTCAACACCAGAATCTGTAAATGCTACAATCTTAATAGCATTTTCAACGCCTGGTGTAAGACGTCCAATCTGTTCTTTAACAGTTGTTGTTGCAGCGTCTTTATAAGACTTTATCTCATAGTTATATACTGTTGTCTTTAATTCGCCATTAGCATAAATCTTATAACCACGTACTCTTGAATCTGTTAAAGCTATATTGCTCCATGCACCCTGTGCATGTGTATAATATGCACTTCCGGCAGTTATCGCTGCTGCTGCACCATCAGGAGCTGTAATAGGTGTTGTATCTTTCTCACCTGCTGTTGTAACTTTTGCTTCACCTACATATGTCTTATTATTACCTGATTTTTTAAGCTTACTCTGTGTATCGCCTTCTTCGCTCACATATACTTTAAATGTATATTCAACACCCGGTGATAATCTATCAATAGTTGCTGTTGTTGCTGAGATACCATCTTTGATATCTACCTTTGTATCTCCGATATATGTATCTACACCATAGAATACCTTTGTGTCATTTTCTACTGCATTCCATGTAATATCTGCTGACTTTCCGTCTGCTGCACTTACTGCTGTCACTGCATTATTCTTAACAGCCACAGGTGACATTAATGCTTTCATCTGTTCTATGCGGGCATTAGGTGAATCCAATGTTGTCCCCTGGAATACTATATTCTTGCAATACTGAAGATTGTTCCATGCCTTATTTGTTTTCTTTGATATCGCATTTTTATTATATGACTTTGTGTATACGTTATAAAATACCGCATTCTCACAACCGATTAAAGTTTCCCAGCCATTCATATTCTTAAATCCACCATTACTGCCGACATTTCCAAATGTGATATCCTGGAAGTATACATTATGGTGTGTATGCCATGGTTTCTGTGGATTTGCAACCGGGTCAACATCTGCAAGTACCTGGATTGTATTCTGGTTAGCACCATATACTGAAACATTGTATGATGCAAAGTTATAGAACTCACCAATCTCTGCATACTCTGTTGAAGATGCTGAGTTAGGGTCAGAATAACTTGTTGTAAGTACCCAGCCCTGATTTGTATCAGCTACTGCACAGTCACGCATTGTAATATTGGCACCAAAACCACCATTTGTAGGTGCTGACTTAAATCTGAATGCCATATCAATATGATTCATTACTGTATCTTCAAAGAGAACGTCCTGAATACCATTACCTGTGTGGCTTCCTGCTGCAAGTCCGCCGTGACCTTCACGAAGGAAATTATTAAACATCCAGATTTCTGAGTTTGTCTGAATTCCACAATCTCTTGCTGCCTCACCTACTGAAGCACCAAAACCTAAGTTATCATCACCTGTATCTGTGAAGTTACCCCAGCAGATTACATTCTGTGAACATCCAAATCCAAGACCATCACCATTGTTGCCATCAAATGAAAATACTTTTACATTTGTTGTAGCAATATTTCTTGAATCAAGAATATTTACTGAGTGGTTTGATGGATTCTCAATTGTGATATCACCAACATATACATTTTCACAGTTTCTCATAATGAGAAGGCTTGAACGTGTTGCATATGCATTCTTTAAATCTGTATCAGAAATACCTGTTGCATTTTTATCAAGTGCTGCAATCTGTTCATCTGAATATTTACGTGTTCCATCTTCGTTAAATACATTTGCAAGATATTTTCTTGCTGAATCAGCAGCCTGAACGCCATAATCAAATACCTTCTTATTATTACCACCTACATATCTTGGTGTACCCCATGTCTTTGTGTCTGCAGGGTCGCCTGCCTGTGTACTCTCACCCTTGTTAGATGTATAGCCGTCTCCTTTTATTGTATCTTTAATGCCATACTTCCAGCCATTACCATAAAGAGTACCTGTACCTGTTACTCTTACATTTGTAATAGGATTTGACTCGTCTGCTGTCATTGCATTTACAAGTCCCCATCCTCTTGTATCTGTATAGAATGGATACATAAGGAAGCCGATTTCAAAATGGTCGCTGTTTGGTGATGCCCAGAGTGTACCATTTACTTCAAGTGTCATATTGCTCTTGAGCCAGAGAGCACCACTTACGAATACCTTTCCGTCTGTATTTTCAGGGATTACAACTTTGCCGCCTTCAGGACATGCATCAATTGCTGCCTGTATAGCCTTTGTATTCTTTACAATTTTTTCATTTATTTCATCATTATAAGTTACATAACCTTCTGATTCCTCAGCACCAAAATCCTTAATATTAAGAACTTCTGCTTTGGCAGTTGTTTTCTGTTTAATTTCCTTGGCAGTTCCAAGTTCCTTGCCATCTTTATCGATTGCAACAACCTTGAATGTATATTCTGTATCAGCTTCAAGACCTGTAGCTCTGTAAGCATGGATATCTACATTTACCATGTCTATATCACTTTTGCCCTGAGCTGTATAATAATCATAGAAAGAATCCATATACTGTGAAGCCCATGCTGCATTTACCTTATAATTTTCTCTTGCTGTACCTGCAAGTTTTCCGTTAATGTAAACATTATAATCTGCTACATTATCATATTTCTCCGGCTTCTGCCATACAAGACCAATACTTGACTCGTCATATGCAAGTGTTGGTACCTGTAAATCTGTAATATCACTAGAACCTTTTGTCTTATCAAACAAAGGACTCTCAAGTTCCTTTGTACCAAATGTGTCGCTTGAAATTACATCAAATACGTTCTTATTTACGTACTTGTCATGTCCGTCTGTTGTTGGCAGACCAGCGGCTCCTGTCGTAACTCCAGCAAAATTCACTGAGCCGACCGCCATCAGTGCAGCAAGACCAAGTGCCGCTGCTTTTCTGAATCTCCTCATAAAATCCTCCTTTTGCACTCTTCGTGCCTATAGAATAACTCTTTATACAGGTTTTAAAAACTTGGGGTGACCATATACACCCCATTTGTAAAAACCCATCTTAAATAAAATACATTATTTTCACGACTTTTGCACAAGTATTTTATTTAAGTATCTTTACTATATAACATTGTGCATTTTTTGTCAATTTAATTTAAGTTTATTTTAGTTTTTTGTGCATATTATATATTTTTCATTGAATTTCCGAGGATACAGGCTGATTTTATTGTGAATATTTTTTACATAAATTTTACATAGATATGTATTGATTTTTTATACTTCTTGATGTATTATCATTACATCAGCATGTAGTTTTAATTACTACTTGTTGTCGTTTTAATGAAAGGAATGATTTTTATGACTAATTTTACAAGTAACAGTAATCACTTTAAGATAAAAGATCCCGGCAGTGCAATTACACATTTTATAGGAATGCTTATGGCTGTATTTGCAGCAACGCCTCTTATAATACGTGCCTTGTCCGCACCGGACACTGTGCATGTTATTTCTCTTACTATATTTATAGTAAGCATGATTCTTTTATACGCGGCAAGCACAACATACCACACATTCGACCTTTCTCCAAAGGTCAATATGATTTTAAAAAAGCTTGACCACTGCATGATATTTGTGCTTATTGCCGGTTCCTACACACCAGTATGTTTAATTGTACTTCATGGACACATCGGACTTGTTCTTCTTGCTCTTGTATGGGGAATTGCCGCTCTTGGAATCATTTTCAAGCTCTGCTGGGTAACATGTCCAAAATGGGTTTCTTCAGTATTGTATATTCTCATGGGCTGGATTTGCGTTCTTGCCTTTACACAGATTATTAATGCACTTCCAAAAGCCGCATTCAATTGGCTTCTTGCCGGTGGAATTATATATACAATCGGCGGTGTCATTTACGCACTGAAGCTTCCTATATTTAATGCACAGCATAAATATTTTGGGTCACATGAAATCTTTCACTTATTTGTTATGGCAGGAAGCATATGCCATTTTATTATGATGTTTAAATATGTAGCGATAATGCCTATTTTATAATATTTGTTAATATAAGTGCATATAATGGCAATGTTATTATAGAAAGAAATGTCGTAAATACAACCGAACCTGATGCAAGATTCTCATCATGTCCGAATTCTATTGAAAACATTGTTGTTATAGCTGCACAAGGACATGCCTCAAGCATAAGTGCAACCATTGCTGTTGTACCGTTACCACCGATAAGATACATTACAAGAAGGCATGCTGCCGGAATAAGAAAAAGCCTTATTCCTATAACTTCAAACAGACGCTTGTTTTTTAAAAGAACAGCCATACTGCTGCCCGCAATAGTTACACCTGTAATAATCATTGAACCCGGTGTATTTATTGCGGCAATCATTGAAAGCGGAGTGCCTATAATATCCGGCACATGCACATTTAATCCATATAAAATAAGTCCTATAAACACAGCAATTATACACGGTGCCGTAAGTATACTCTTTGCAATCTCCTTTACATTTACTTTTTTCGTGACAAACGAATATCCAACCGTCCACAACAAAATATTGTATACAGTAACATATACGCTTGCATAAAGTATTCCCTCCGCACCGAAAAGTGCCTGAATAAGTGGAAATCCCATATATGCCGCATTGGAAAATCCACATGCAAACCGCATAATTCCTCTGTCTTTATTTTTCTTTGAAAACAAAACTGCATAAGTAATTACAAGACCTGTTCCGACCATAAGTATACTATATATAAGCATTCTGACAAGATTTCCTGTCATTGATGAATCATGTTCTACAAGATACGAATTAACAATCATTGCAGGTACCACAAGATATAAAAGCAGATCAGACAATGCTTTTTTACCTTCTTCCTTGATTACTCCTGTTTTAAAACATATGAAACCTGCAAGTATCATAAGAAACATCTCAAGCACCTGCTTTGCTGCTATAATTGCTAAATCCATAATTTCTATCTCTCCGTTTTCCAAAATACACATGAATATGGCTGTAAATCACTTCCACCGCCAAAATCATGCTCTTTTCCTGTTATCAAATCAACTGCTTTTCCCGATCTAGCATCAAAATCAGCATGATATACATTGCTGTCAGAATTAACAGCAACGATAACTCTTTCTGTATCACATTCTCTTTCAAATATAAGCTTCTTCGGCATTGTAAGAAGATTTCTGTAACCTCCGTAACACAACGCCTTGCTTTTTTGTTTCGCATTTGCAAGAGCTGTTATCCAATCAGTAAGTTCATTATGTTCCGGCTTTTCTATTGCAGGACGCAATGTGTTGTCGCCATTACATTTTTCTCCTGTAATTCCCCACTCACTTCCATAATAAACACCGGGAACTCCAGGCATGCCAAACAAAAGACCATATACAGGAAAAAGATTATTTTTATTTTCAAGAATACTTGCAATTCTTGTAACATCATGATTGTCAACAAAAGAAAACAGATGTTTTCCACGGTATATGCACCACTGTTCATTACCAAATTGTCTGTTAAGGCTATATGCTATTTCGTGCATGTTGGAAGAATTAAAACTTGAATAAATGCCTTTATAACATTCATAATTTGTAACGCTGTAGCATGCGTTATCATTAACCCATTGGTTATAATCTCCGTGAAGAGTCTCACCCATTAATACAAATTCGTTCTTCAGCCCATCGGTAAAATGTCTCAATTCTGACAAAAACTGCCTGTCCAGACAATATGCAACATCAAGCCGCAAGCCGTCTATGTCATATTCATTAACCCAGTTTTTTACCGCGTCAAACAAATATTCTTTTACTTCAGGATTTGACAGATTAAGTTTTACAAGCTCATTACAGCCTTCCCAGCTTTCATACCAGAATCCATCATTATAATTGGTATTTCCATCAAACGATATGTGAAACCAGTCCTTGTATCTGCTGTCCCATTTTTTCTGTCTTACATCTTCAAATGCAAAAAATCCACGTCCCGCATGATTAAACACTCCATCAAGCATAACTTTCATGCCTGATGCATGAATCGCATCGCAGACTTTCTTAAAATCTTCATTTGTTCCGAGACGCCTGTCCACTTTATTATAATTCCTTGTATCATAACCATGTGCATCACTCTCAAATAATGGATTAAATAATACGCATGACGTTCCCATTGACTTAATATGGTCTATCCAATCCAGAATTCTTAAAATTCTATGATTTCCGGCCTCTTCCTCACATTCACCACCATTATTTACCAACGGTGCTCCACATAAGCCAAGTGGATATATCTGATAAATTACTGCTTCGTCAAACCACATATTAAGGACCTCCTTTGGTCTAACACTTATAAAACAACTTTTATTTACTATTTTTCTTTAAATTTTCTATTTCCTCTTTTAAACGTGTATTTTCGTCTTTCAAGCTGTCATTTTCACCCTTCAGGCTGTCAACCTCTTCTTTTAATCTGTCTACCATTAGATTCGCCGTATTTCTGTCTAATATTCTTAATGCTTCTGAAAACATATTAAGGACCTCCTTTGGTCTAACCAGATATTCATTAATATCATGACGTACCGATTCCAGATCCGGAAATAATGCAACTAATCTATCTATCTCTTCAGGTGTCTTGGCAACGAATAACGACATATACTTAATTCTGTCCGACACCATTTTATCTGATATTCCATCACTATATTGTGTTTTATCGCAATCATACTCAGTCACATTTGTACGCCCTGTGATAATATCAGAATATCTGTATTTTTTAAAGGTGTCAAGGCTTATAAGCAGGAAATCCTGTAGAAGATTAATCTTTATACCTGTATTAAACACTGTTTTTCCCACGTGAAAATAAAATTTTTCATCAAATTCACTTTGTAAATTTGCACTGCTCTTTTCAAAAAGTATTATTGTATGAACTTTTCTCATACTCTTATAAGAAACTTCCTCCCCCATATCGTCCCCATCATCACTATCATTTTCAGATTCAATTTCATTTTTTGAACCCGTAAGCATTTTATATTGCCTTAACACAAGGTCCGCTGAATAACATGATATTCTTTCAGCAGGAAAATCATACGGAACTTTTTGAATTTCAATATTTGCAATACTGCCATCCGACATACGCACGACCATATCCATAATGACAAATATTCCAATAAATTGAGAATCCTCCGCCGGATAAACTTCAAGAACGGTTACCTGCTGTCCTAACAGGCAGCTGACAAGTTCTGAAAGACGTTCTCTGTGTTCTACTGGACTAAATATTTTTTTAAAAAACGGATCATATAATAACGGTAATGTTTTTTTACCTTTCAGAAATGCTCTGAATCGCTCAAACCATAAACGATTGTTTTTAAGATACCCATACATCCCTTTACAATATGGGTCATTATCAATGACATGCATTGCTGCATCAAGATATGTATTTTCTTTTTCTGTCTCCAATATTCTTTTATTACATCGATGTTTTTCTCCCTTTTAATATAAATATGCATATTTATATTATATATATCATAAACTCAATAAATATGCAATGTAAAAAATATTTTTTATTGTATAAATATTGAATATGTACCGCGGGAGCATATCGCCCCCACATCTATATAAAGCACCCGGCACATCCTATATATCCACCCAATACAACAAAATTTCTGCATTTACAGCAATGACAACCCTTACAGCCTTTTTGTAAATTTTTAACCGGATGCCGATTATCTTACGTTATTCAAAATAATCCATCGGATTAACAGGTATGCCGTCTTTTGTAAGTTTAAAATACAAATTTGCACCCTCTTTTACATAATATGCACTTGGTTCTGCCACTGTTCCAAGATACTGTCCTTTGTATACACTATCACCGGATTTTACGTTGACGCCGTCAAGCAAACCATATGTCGCCTCATAGCCATCCCCAAGTCCTACGGTAACTGTTGTTTTTGTCTCTTCACTATCAACTACTGACTGGACAATTCCATCTGCTGCAACAGCAACGCTGTCCCCCACATTTGCCGCAATAGAAATTGCCGGATTGCACTTGTATACATTAAGCGATTCAAAATAAATCGTACTGTCCATGCTGTACTTTAAAACAACATCTCCATTTACAGGACGTAAAAGACTGTCTGACTCACTAAATGAATATGCATCAAGAGGATTCTTTTTTACCGAAGCCGCCACCGGAACCTGTTCCTGCTTGTCATCTGCCTGTAAATCTTCATTTACACTATTTTCATTTACGCTGTTTGACGAAACATCTGACGTACTTCCTGTGCCGGAATTATTAACCGATGCTATTTCATTACCCATAGGGTCATCATCACCCGTGGCTACATCTTCTTTAGAATCTGACGAGTCGGTGTTTTCAGGCTCTACTCCTCCATCCTCCGTTCTTATTGCAACATTATTCTGCGTTCTCTCATTAAGGTCAACTACATTATTTTTATTGTCATTGGCACGCCTGCTCTCTTTCACAACTGAATAAACACCTGCCGAAAGCGTAAGTATAACCGCACAGGCAACTATTGCAGAAATAATTTTCTCTTTTCCCCAACCTTTACTCTTGCCTTTCATATTAACATAACCTCCATTGCTACAATTTATGTTAATATGTTGCCCGATTTATACAGGATTATTCAAACTGTCTTTCTTCATTATTATTACACGAACCGATACCACAGTGTCCTTTATATGATTTTATCTGCTCACAATTGCTACACCGGAATAAAATTTATTAATTATATCTTCATATGTACTGCCCGAACGTGCCATAATATTTGCAGTATAAAGGCTGACTCCGAATCCGCTTCCCTTTCCTTTGGTTGTAATTTTTCCATCTTTAATTGCAAAAAAAGGCGAATTAAGTCCCAGTATTTTTGCAAATACATCACCCGACATTACAACATTTCCCACTTGAATTTTTGTCACATACCCCATATTAGTCTGTGAAACCACCTGAATATCGCCAAACGGATTATTTTCATCCAGCCCGGAATCCTTATATGCGGTATTTATTTTTTTTACAAACTGTTTTTTTGAATATTCCTCAGTTTTGAGAAAATCAGGGCTTGTCATATCTTCCGGGCAGTCTTCCGGCACCAGATATGCATAATCCGCTCCCAGAAGTTCCGTACCGGAAAGCGTCTTTTCATTGCACACACGCGAATATTTTGCATCAATTAGATTATTATTATATGTTATAACCATCTGACCTGTTGACATTACACTGTCATTTACATGATTATAATATTCCTCGAAATTATTCCCCCATTCATTTTTCATCACATTTTTTGTGAAATACTCCATGCCAAGCGTTTCGCTGTCAACACTCATCTCATCCCCCATAACACGGTAAATATCTGTTCTTATCATTATACCCATAGCCTTTAACGTTTCCGTCTCATCACCTGACTCAAATCTTTTTGCAAGAACCATTGTGACATATTCATTTACCGATACAGATTTTGTTCCATTTTTATATTTAACATTAACCCTCGGTCCATAAATATTTTCCTGAGATACCCCCTGCGAATCATCAGAATTAACCGACAAAGTTATCACAGCCGGCACAGCAACATATATACAAAATATCAATATGACCGTAAGTATTTTTTTCATATCTGCAAAAAATCCCCTCTTAATCAAGAATTCATCAAGCCGGAATAATCCAACATAGAATCATAGAAATAATCCGGCATAGAATCATATGATATAAAAGCATATGCAGCTAAAATAAAAAATATGCCCCGCACCGTCAAAACGATAAACGAGGCATACTCATTATAAATTTTTATAAAATTATTTCACATCCGGAATGTGAACTTTTTCAAGCTTCCAGATATCATGAACATATTCTTCAATAGTTCTGTCTGATGAGAACTTACCGGCACTGGCAATATTTAACATCATTGACTTTGCCCATGCCTTTTCATCAGAATATCTTTCGTTAATAATCTTCTGTGCATCCGCATATGAACGGAAATCTTTGAGTATGAAGTATGTGTCCGCTCTTCTGCCGCCCTGATTATTAAGGAGTGAATTGTAAATATCTCTGAATCTTTCTGTATCATCAGGAGAATATTTGCCATTGATAAGTTCCATCAATACCTCACGGATATCCTGGTCATTGTTAAATATCTCCATTGGGTCATAACCGCCCTCATTTTCATAGCGGATAACTTCATCAGATGAAAGTCCGAATATTACAGCATTTTCAATTCCGACTTCCTGAACAATCTCAACATTAGCACCATCCATTGTACCAAGTGTCATGGCTCCGTTGAGCATGAACTTCATATTACCTGTACCTGATGCTTCCTTTGATGCTGTAGAAATCTGTTCGCTTACATCTGCTGCCGCAAATATGATTTCGCCGTTTGAAACTCTGTAATTTTCAATAAATACTACCTTAATCTTGCCATTAATTGAAGCATCATTATTAATTACATCTGCAACGCTGTTGATAAGTTTGATTGTCTGCTTTGCAATCTTATAACCTGCGGCTGCTTTTGCACCAAAAATAAATGTTCTTGGCTTAATATCCATATCAGGATTCTTCTTTACTTCATTGTAAAGATACATTACATGAAGAATATTAAGAAGCTGTCTCTTATATTCATGAAGTCTCTTAACCTGGACATCAAAAATAGAATTCGGGTCAACATCAACTCCATTATGCTCTTTTATATATTTTGCAAGGCGAACCTTATTTTTATACTTAATCTGCATAAGCTCCTGCTGGCATTTTGCATCATCAACATATACTTTAAGCTTTTTAAGCTGTGTTAAATCTGTAATCCATCCATCGCCGATTTTGTCTGTAATCCATGCTGCAAGAAGCGGATTTGCATGAAGAAGAAATCTTCTCTGTGTGATACCATTAGTCTTATTATTGAACTTCTCCGGCATCATTTCATAGAAATCTTTAAGTTCCTGCTTTTCAAGAATCTCCGTATGAAGTTTTGCAACACCATTTACAGAATATCCTGCACATATCGCAAGATTAGCCATCTTAACCTGACCATCATAAATAATTGCCATCTTGCGGATTTTATCCTGATTGCCCGGATACTTAGCCTTTATTTCTTCTACAAAACGACGATTAATCTCCTCCACAATCTGATAAATTCTAGGAAGAAGTCTTGAGAAAAGCTCAATTGGCCATTTTTCAAGTGCTTCTGCCATAATTGTATGATTTGTATATGCAACAGTCTTAGTTGTTACATCCCATGCTTCATCCCATTCAAGACCTTCTTCGTCCATGAGAATTCTCATAAGTTCCGCTACAGCTACTGTAGGATGTGTATCATTAAGCTGGAAAGTTACCTTTTCATAAAGCTTTCTTACATCATCATGTCTTTCCTTATACTGTGCAATCGCACGCTGTACGCTGGCTGATACAAAGAAATACTGCTGTTTTAAACGAAGTTCCTTACCTGCATAATGATTATCATTAGGATAAAGTACCTCAACAATATTCTTTGCAAGGTTCTCTTCCTCAACCGCTTTCTGATAATCACCCTTATCAAATGAACTTAAATTAAATGTATCTACCGGTTCTGCATCCCATATTCTTAATGTATTAACTGTATTTACGCCATATCCAACAACAGGAACATCATAAGGAATAGCTGTTACAGCTCTGTAATCCTCCTGAACAAACATATCTCTTCCTGTCTTTTCATCTCTGTATGAACGTACATATCCTCCGAACTTAACTACTGTCGGATATTCAGAACGCTTAATCTCAAACGGATTACCGTCTTTAAGCCAGTTATCAGGAACTTCTACCTGATAGCCATCTTTAATCTCCTGCTTAAACATACCATATTTATAACGTATTCCGCATCCATATGCCGGATATTCAAGTGTTGCAAGTGAATCAAGGAAACATGCGGCAAGTCTTCCCAGACCACCGTTACCGAGTGCTGCATCAGGTTCCTGGTCCTCTATGACATTAATATCCATGCCAAGTTCTTCAAGAACTTCCTTCATTTCATCATATGCCATAAGATTAATCATATTGTTACCTAAAGCCCTGCCCATAAGGAATTCCATAGACATATAGTAAACAGTCTTTTTATCCTGTTTTGCATATTCCTTCTGTGTCGCAATCCATCTATCAATTATAATTTCCTTTACAGCATATGCTACAGACTGGAAAAGCTGCTGTTTATCTGCCTCATCAATATTTTTTCTGAATAAGGATTTACAGTTGCTTATAATATTTTTCTTGAATTCATCTTTATTAAACCATGAAGTATTACTCATTCATTTTTCCTCCTGAAATATGGTATTGATAAAATGTTTAAAGCATTATAATTATACTACATTAATTACTTAAAATGCAAATAAGTGCCCGGTTTATTTTTACCAAAACCGGACACTTTTATAATCTGCTGTTTAATTACTGTTTTTCAACGCCTAAAGTTACATCTTCGCCGTTGATATTCCAATCCTTTGTAAATCCTTTTGCTTCACCGGCAATAATATTGTCAGCAAGTACAACTGCTTTAACCTGTTCTGCATTTTTCTCCATAAGAGCTGCAATCTTATCATTTCCAGAAACATATACATTGATTCTGTCCATAACTTCAAATCCTGCATCCTTACGCATTGTCTGGATTTTACTTACAAGTTCTCTTACAAAACCTTCCTCGATAAGTTCAGGTGTAAGCTTTGTATCCATAACAACTGTAATTCCCTTATCAGAATTGGCAACATATCCTTCTGCCTGAACCATCTCGATAAGGAGATCTGCCTTTTCGAGCTGAATATCCTGTCCATTTACAGAAAGTGTGATATATCCTGCATTGTTAAGGTCATCCATAGCCTTATTGCCATCAAGTTCTGAAAGCTGCTTTCTGATTTCACCGAGGAACTTGCCATACTTAGGTCCCAATGTTTTAAGCTGCGGCTTGAATGTGTATGATGTGAAATCTCTTACATCATCCTTATATTCAACGCTCTTTACATTAAGCTCATCTGCGATAATATTTGTAAAGAAATCATCAAGTTTCCATGGTGCTTTGATAAACATCTTTCCGATTGGCTGTCTGTTCTTGATATTTGTTGCATTTCGACATGCACGTCCGATTACAACTGCATTAAGGACATCTTCCATGTTCTCTTCAAGTTTTGTATCAATCCAGTCTTCATTTACCTTAGGGAAATCGCAAAGGTGAACGCTTATAGGTGCTGTCTTGTCAATGCTGCATACAAGATTTCTGTAAATGCTCTCTGTCATAAACGGAATCATTGGAGCTGCTGCTTTACAAAGTGTAACAAGTGTTGTATACAATGTCATGTAAGCATTAATCTTATCCTGTTCCATTCCCTTTGCCCAGAATCTCTCACGGCATCTTCTTACATACCAGTTAGAAAGTTCATCAACAAAATCTTCAAGAACTCTTGCAGTCTCTGTAATCTTGTAGTTGTTAAGATTGTCATCAACAGTCTTAACCATTGTATTTAACTTTGAAAGAATCCATTTATCCATTACCGGAAGCTTATCATATTCCAAAGTATATTTTGTTGCATCAAAATCATCAATATTTGCATATAATACGAAGAATGCATATGTGTTCCAGATTGTACCCATGAACTTTCTCTGACCTTCTGTAACAGCCTTGTCATGGAAACGGTTAGGAAGCCATGGTGCTGAATTTTCATAGAAATACCAGCGGATTGCATCTGCTCCGTGTTTCTGTAATGCATCAAACGGATCTACTGCATTGCCCTTTGATTTACTCATCTTCTGGCCGTCAGCATCCTGAACATGTCCTAAAACGATAACATTTTCGTAAGGTGCCTTGTTAAATAAGAGTGTTGAAATAGCAAGAAGTGAATAGAACCATCCTCTTGTCTGGTCAACAGCTTCTGAAATAAACTTGGCTGGGAACTGCTGTTCAAATAATTCCTTATTTTCAAATGGATAGTGATGCTGTGCAAATGGCATTGAACCTGAATCGAACCAGCAGTCGATAACTTCCGGAACTCTCTTCATTGTGCCGCCACACTTGCCACACTTGCATGTAACCGCATCGATATATGGACGGTGCAGCTCAATATCATCAGGACAGTTGTCTGAATGTTCCTTGAGTTCTGCAATGCTTCCGATTGAAAGCATTTCGCCACAATCCTCACACTGCCAGATATTAAGCGGTGTACCCCAATAACGGTTACGGCTGATACCCCAGTCCTGGACATTTTCAAGCCATGCTCCAAAACGTCCTGTTCCGATTGTCTCTGGAATCCAGTTGATTGTCTTATTATTAGCAATGAGATTAGCCTTAACTTCAGGATCTGTCATCTTGATAAACCATGACTCTCTTGCATAATAAATAAGAGGTGTATCACATCTCCAGCAGAATGGATAATCATGTTCAAACTTAGGTGCGTCAAAAAGCTTTCCTTCCTTATCAAGGTCTTTTAATACTTCCGGATCCGCTTTCTTAACAAATAATCCGGCATAAGGTGTTTCTTCTGTCAAATCACCCTTGCCATCAACAAACTGAACAAATGGAAGGTCATATTTTCTGCCTACTTTGGCATCATCTTCACCAAATGCAGGTGCAATATGAACGATACCTGTACCATCTGACATAGTTACATATGTGTCACATGTAACAAAATGTCCCTTCTTGTGCTGTTTTGCGGCACAATCAGCTGCACACTGATATAATGGTTCATACTCTTTATACTCTAAATCCTTACCTTTGTAAGTCTCTAATACTTCATAATCAATACCGACACCATTTGCGTCTTTTGCATCCTCATCAAGAGACTCGCCTTTTACAGTCTGTCCCGCCTTAACTGCAAGTCCGCCTAATACTTTGTCAAGAAGTGCCTCTGCCATATAATAAGTATATCCGTCAGCAGCTTTTACCTTAACATATGTCTCATCAGGATTTACACAAAGGGCAACATTAGACGGAAGTGTCCAAGGCGTTGTTGTCCATGCAAGGAAATAAGCATCTTCGCCGACAACCTTGAAACGTACTACTGCTGAACGCTCTTTTACAGCCTTATATCCCTGTGCGACCTCATGAGAAGAAAGAGGTGTGCCACATCTTGGACAGTAAGGAACAATCTTAAAACCTTTATAAAGAAGTCCCTTATCCCAAATCTGCTTTAAAGCCCACCATTCAGACTCGATAAAGTTATTGTCATAAGTAACATAAGGGTTATCCATATCAGCCCAGAAACCTACAGTAGATGAGAAATCCTCCCACATGCCCTTATATTTCCATACACTCTCTTTACAATGCTTGATAAATGGCTCAAGACCATACTCTTCAATCTGTTCCTTGCCATCAAGTCCAAGCTTCTTTTCAACTTCAAGCTCAACAGGAAGACCATGTGTATCCCATCCTGCCTTACGTGGAACCATGTATCCTTTCATTGTACGATATCTTGGAATCATATCCTTAATAACTCTTGTAAGGACATGACCGATATGAGGCTTACCGTTAGCCGTTGGAGGACCATCATAGAATGTATATGTCTCTCCCTCTTTACGATTTTCAATACTTTTTTCAAAAATGTCATTTTCTTTCCAGAACTTCTCGACTTGTTTTTCTCTATCAACAAAATTAAGTTCCGGTGATACCTTTTCGTATACCATCTTAAAAATCCGTCCTTTCATAATTGTGCCAATTCTAATAACCTGCGTCACCAGCAAATGCTCCATGCACATAAAACAATCTGATACCCGCATTAAAAAAGCCCCTGCCGTAATAAACGACAGGGGAATTATCGACCTAATCTTAATTACGACATACCAGCATATGCGTCCCTTTTAACGGTAGGATTTCCGTCCCGGCTTAATTGAAGCACTTTCATGTTCCGCTACGCTTACACGCCCGAAACAAACTCCGTTCAGCCCGGATGCTTGGAAGTGATGTTCAGATATAAGCTACTCGTACCGGCTCTCACCACCCCGGCTCGCTGCGACTTTTCCTTATATCCTACTGTCTTCGTCATTGCAGTTGGCTTTATTGTATATAACAAGGTCTGAAATGTCAAGCACTTGTATACCTTGCTCTTATCTTAGTACAAATTGTACTAAAAATCACATAATTATCTTTGTACATCAAATGAAGCATTGTTCATAAGTCTCTTAATCTGATCTACACTCGTGATATTTGTATCGCCTCGGATAGCATGCTTCATTACAGAAGATGCAACAGCAAAATCAACTGTCTCCTGTGGTGTCATATCATTCTGCATAAGTGCATAAATAAGACCTGATGAAAATGCATCACCACCACCGACACGGTCAACAATTTCAAAGTTAATCGTCTTACTCTCATAAGTCTCTCCATTAGTATAGAAGAATGCTTTGAGAGAATTATTGCTGCCTGAGTGGACATATCTTACAGTTCTTCCGATTGCTTTCATATGATACTGCTCATCAATAGCCTTAAATACTCTGTCCATATCCTTAAAAGACGGATCCATTGTAAGACCATCTTTGACATCTGTTCCGTCTGGATTGTATACATGAATAGGTTCTATACCAATCAATACATCTACATATGGAAGATACTTACTAAGAACATCTCTGGCTGTACTGAATGACCATAATGTACTTCTGAAATTAGGGTCAAAACTTACAGTAAGTCCAAGCTTCTTTGCAGCCTTAACAGCCTTGTCTATAAGGCGGCGGCAGTTATATGAAAGTGCCGGTGTAATACCGCTTAAATGAAGCCAGTCATAATCTTTTAATATATTTTCAAAATCTACATCCTTATAGTCATATTCAGCAAATGCAGAACCTGAACGGTCATAGATTACCTGTGAAGGTCTTACAGATACACCCTCTTCAAGATAATACAGTCCCATTCTTCCGTCTGCCTTGATAATATGCTTTGTATGTACATCATTTGCCTTAAAATAATTAATAGCAGACTTACCAATATCTGAATCCGGAAGTACAGTAAAGAATGTACTGTCAACTCCGAGATTTGCCAAAGATACTGCCACGTTTGCCTCAGCACCGCCATAATTTACAATATAATTATGAGTAGATACAATCTTTTCATAATTTGGCGGAGATAATCTTAACATCAATTCTCCGATTGCTATGAACTTCATATATTTCTCCTTTTTAGTAACGAACTACATATACATATTTATGATACTACGTAAGGCACAAAAAAGCAAATCAAATTCATTGCAAATAGGACTTATTTCGTATATACTATAGAAAAAGATTCGTATTTTATTATTAAAACATATTACAAAGAAAGAGCAGGTGCTTCTTATGGATACATTTGAAGTTTTGAATAATTTACTTGTAAAACTGTTTAATGACATTTTAGACGTAGAGGAAAAAGCCCTCATAACTGATGAATTCAAAGACATTTCCGTTACAGACATGCATATTATTGAAGCCGTCGGAACAGAAGAACCACGTACAATGACTGCCATCTCCAAAACACTCGGAGTTACAATGGGAACACTTACTATAGGAATGAATGCACTTGTCAAAAAGGGATATATAATACGTACACGCAATCCGAAAGACAGAAGAATCGTATTTGCCACACTCACACCAAAAGGCGTGAGTGCATACAAACATCATGCTGCATTTCACAAAGACATGATTGACAGCGTTATGGATAGTCTGAACGAAGAAGAAGCTGCCGTTCTTACAAAGTCTCTCAACAAACTTGAAGACTTTTTCGGTCAGTGGAAGTAATCCGGCACTACCGTTCTTATTCTACTTTCCCCATACCTCTTCTGCGATTTCTTTAACAAGTTTAAGTTTTGCCCACTGCTCGTCTTCTGTGAGCTTATTTCCGATTTCGCAAGATGCAAATCCACACTGCGGACTAAGATATAATCTGTCAAGAGGGGCAAACTTTTCTGCTTCACGGATTCTTGCTATCACCTGTGCTTTATCCTCAAGTACAGGTGATTTTGTTGTTATAAGACCAAGCACAACCTTCTTATTGCCTGAAACCTTTGCAAGAGGCTCAAATCCACCTGAACGCTCATCATCAAATTCAAGATAATATGCATTTGCATTTTCCTCGCCGAAAAGCACGTCTGCAACGGGTGTATACGCACCGCTGCTTGCATATGTAGAATGGAAATTGCCACGGCACACATGTGTATTAATAATCATATCCTCCGGTGCCTGGTCAATCACTCTGTTATTAATATCTTTATATAATTTCTGGACTTCTTTTAATCCTTCAAATGTCTTTTTCCCATATACCAAAGTTGCTGTCTTATCTGCCAGCATGCCCCATGTACAGTCATCAAGCTGAAGATTGCGGCAGCCTGCTTTGTATAAATCATCAATAAATGAAGCATAAGCCTTTACAATATCATCTGCAAGTTCATCATCAGATGAATAATACTTTTCTGTCTCAACTCTGTTGAAAGGCATTGTAAACTGTGCAAGGAACTGTGCCGGTGCAGGAATTGTCTGCTTTGCAACTGTTTCTTCGTCCTCAAACTGCTTTACAAATCTGAAATGTTCCACAAAAGGGTGCTCCTTTGATGCTTTTACCTTTCCAACAAGAAATGTATCATCAATCATTGCAGCTTCGCCATGGAACGGAAGTCCTGTCTTTGTCTCAACATGTCCTATTCCGTCAAATCCCCACATAAAATCAAGATGCCATGTTGCTCTTCTAAACTCACCATCCGTGATAACATGGTATCCTATTTCTTTTAATTTGCCTACAAGTTCTGTAATAGCTTCATCTTCAACCTTCTTTAACTCATCATATCCGATATCACCATCATCGAACTTTCTTCTTGCCTCCTTTAATTTTTCAGGACGCAAAAAGCTTCCAACATGGTCATATCTGAATGGTGTTTCTAATCTGCTCATCTATTTTTCCTCCAAATTTATAATAATTTTCTGTTTTCTGTGAGTCTTATTATAAATTGAAGTTTTGTCATCTGTATAATACATAAAAATATATATTTGACATAGTTTAAAACTATGTCAAATTATTCTATTTGATATTACTTCCCATTATTGCAGATACTTCTTCAAAGCTTCAATATATGTATTTCCAAGCCTGCTTATCATGCCTTTTCTATGTGTGATATATCCTATACGCATGTCTTTTTCATCTGCAAGCGGAACTGCAATTATATCTTTTCCATTAAGTTTTTTGTCAATAATTCCGCTGCATACCGTATATCCGTTTAATCCTATAAGCAGATTAAAAAGCGTTGCACGGTCTCTCACCCTGATATTTTTCTTTCTTTCATAAGTTGAAAATATTTCCTCTGAAAAGTAAAACGAATTGTGCTCTCCCTGTTCATATGACAGATACGGATATGCTTCCAGCTGTTCATTTGTAATAATTTGCTTTCCAGCCAGTGGGTGCCTCCTGCTTATGAAAACATGTGGTCTTGCCGAATAAAGCTGATGGAATTCCAAATCATTGGATTTTAAAATTTTATTAAGAACGACATCATTAAAATCATCCATAAAAATAATTCCCAACTCACTGTTCATCTTAGCAACATCTTCTATAATCTCATACGTCTGCGTCTCACGTATGCTGAAATCATATTCATCCTGTCCGTATTTTTTTATCAAATCAACAAATGCATTAACCGCGAATGAATAATGCTGCGTTGAAATACAGAATTTCTTCTTTCCACCACCGCCACCTTTATATTTATCTTCAAGAACCTCTGCCTGTTCCAGCACCTGCCTCGCATATCCCAGAAAATCCTCACCGTCTTTTGAAACAATTATTCCTTTATTAGTTCTTGTAAATATTTCAATATTCATTTCTTTTTCAAGTTCGTGTATTGCATTTGTAAGGCTCGGCTGTGAAATATATAACTTTTCTGCAGCCTCTGTAATCGTTCCTGTCTGTGCAACTGTTATTGCATATTTTAATTGTTGAAGTGTCATATTCTACCTGCCTTCCATAATAACTTTCTGCAATTCTCTTGCCGCAGAATTGAGGGGATGTCTTGAATCGTATACCATACAGATATTTCTTCCGGGAATTTCGTCTCTTAACTGGATTCTGACAATTTCATTTTTATTAATTGCCTCTGCCGCCATCGGCTCTGGAATAAATGCAAGCCCAAGTTCACTCTTCACAAGAGGAAGTATCTGGTCTGTCGTTGCCGCCTCCGTGTCCGGATTAAGTTCAAGTCCATGCGACAAAAATATTTTGTTATAAAAATCATACGTTGCTGTCTCTCGTCCAAGACATATAAGCGGATAATCCTTTAATTCGCTGAGCGAAAGTTCCTGGCTTCCAAGTGCCGTAAATGTTTTTCCACCTATAAGAATCTCCCTGAACGGAACTAATTTCACGCTTTTTAATAGTGACTCAACATCTGCTGGTGTAGATACCACCGCAAAATCAATTATTCCATTCTTAACTGCATCTATCGCCTGAGGTGTTGAGTGATTATATATTTTCAGCCTTATTCCCTGATACATCATATGAAACGATTTCAATTTATCAAGAAGAAATATATTAAGAGCCGTCTCGCTCGCTCCGATAGAAATACTTCCGTGCGAAAGGCTCATGCTGTCAGAAAGTTCCTCCTCTGCCTCAAATATCTGTGCCATTGCCGCTGAGACCCTTATGTACAGTTTTTCACCCTCAGGCGTAAGCTCAACTCCTCTGTTTGTTCTCACAAACAGAAGTGTGTTAATCTGCTGTTCCAGACAATTCATTGCTCTCGTAACATTTGGCTGGCTGTTTCCAAGTACATGTGCCGCCTTTGTAAAATTATGATACTTCGCCACATAGAAGAAAATCTTATAATACTCAAAATTTACATTCATAATCCCCTGCCTCCTGTTTATTCTTATTATGTCAGAAATCTGCAATCGCTATAAACGTTCATCTGTCATATCAATTACTTATATTTATTATATCAATTATAGTTTTTACTTATTGCAAATTCAATAGTATAATTTAGCCAATTCTGAAAAAGAAAACAAGGAGGAAAAGCCTCTGCTCCCATAGTGGTCGCATTTTCCTTCGGAAAACAAGGAGGAAAAGCCTCTGCTCCCATAGCGGTCGCATTTTCCTTCGGAAAACAAGGAGGCTAATATGCTTACAGCAGTAACAGGAATCAACTGGGGCGATGAAGGCAAAGGCCGTGTAATCGATCTGCTTGCCGAAAATGCCGATGTTGTTGTCAGATATCAGGGCGGAAACAACGCCGGACATACAGTTGTAACAGACAACTGTAAATTTGTACTTAATCTTCTTCCATCAGGAATATTACATCCAGATGTCACATGCGTTCTGGGGGATGGCATGGTTGTAGATTTAGACCATCTTGAAAACGAAATTGAAAGCATAAGAGAGAAAGGAATTGTAATTTCTCCTCAGAATTTAAAGCTCTCAAAGCATGCTACTATATCAATGCCATGGCATAAAATTCAGGATGAACTTGAAGAAGACAGACTTGCAAAAACAGGTTCTGCCTTTGGTTCTACACGCCGCGGCATTGCATACGCATACAGCGATAAATATAAGAAAAAAACATTGCGTCTCGGCGACCTTCTACATCTTGACAAACCACATATTCAATCAAGATTAAAAACTATGCTTGAATACAAAAATCTGGAACTGGGCGGCTGCTACCACCAAGCTCCAATGTCTTATCCGGCTCTTTTATCATGGTGTGAAAAAAAGGCTGAACAATTTGCTCCATATATTACAGATACCGGAAATTACATTGCAGCTGCCCTCTCCAATCACCAAAAAGTTGTTCTTGAGGCTCAGCTCGGTGCCATGCGTGACATCGATTATGGAATTTTCCCATACACCTCAAGCTCATCAACTATCTCCGCATATGGTCCTATCGGTGCCGGCATTCCGGGAACTTTGCCTGACCACATCGTCGGTGTGTTAAAGGCTTATTCTACATGTGTCGGTGCAGGACCATTCACGGCAGAAAAAGCAATGCCGGAAAAATGGATGGAATCACTAAGAAAATCCGGCGGTGAATACGGTGCTGCAACAGGACGTCCTCGCCGTGTCGGTCCATTTGACGCCGTAGCCTCTGCTTATGGTCTGAAATGCCAGAATGCTGATAAAATCGCACTCACAAAACTCGATGTATTAAGCCATATGGATGAAATTCCGGTAATCACATCATATAAATTAAACGATGAAATCATAACGGAATTTGACCCGTTAGACGATTTAGACAGCATGACTCCTGTCATCCAAATGCTTCCCGGCTGGAATACTGACATTTCAAAATGCAGGAAATATGAAGAGCTGCCTGAAAATGCAAGAAAATACATTGAAACTCTTGAACATCTTTTGAATCATGAAATTCAGTTTATTTCTGTAGGAGCTGAACGAAATCAATATTTAACAAAGGGAGAATGGTTATGAGACACTTAATTGACCCACTTGATTTTACACTTGAAGAAACTAAAAACATATTGGACCTCGCTGACAGAATCAAACAAAATCCTGATGCCTACAGCCATGTTGCCGACGGAAAAAGAATTGCAACACTCTTTTATGAGCCAAGTACAAGAACACGTCTGTCATTTGAATCAGCAATGCTCAGTCTCGGCGGTCAGGTAATCGGATTCGCCGGTGCTGAAATGTCAAGTGCAAGCAAAGGTGAAACAGTTGCCGATACTTCCCGCGTTGTAAGCTGCTACGCCGATATTATTGCAATGAGACATCCAAAAGAAGGTGCACCGCTGGTTGCATCAATGTATTCTTCAATTCCTGTAATAAATGCCGGTGATGGCGGACATAATCACCCGACACAGACTCTCATCGATTTAATGACCATAAGACAACTGAAAGGCCACCTTGATAATATTACTATCGGATTCTGCGGCGACTTAAAATTCGGACGAACTGTACACTCACTCGTAAACAGTCTTGTGCGTTACAAAAACAACCGTTTTTACTTTATCTCTCCAGATGAATTAAAAGTGCCCGCATATACAATAGAAGACACATTAAAACCTTATAATTCAGAATATTATGAGGTTTCAAGCCTTGAAGAAACACTTCCTAAGCTTGATGTACTCTATATGACACGAGTACAAAAGGAACGTTTTTTTAGCGAAGATGAATACTTACGCCTCAAAGATACATATATTCTCAACCGTGAAAAACTTAATCTTGCCAAGCCTGATATGCCGGTTTTACACCCACTTCCAAGAGTTGATGAAATATCAACAGACGTTGATGACGACAACCGTGCTGCATATTTCAAGCAGGTACAGAACGGAAAATATGTACGTATGGCAGTAATTATGGCCTTACTTGAAATTACCGACCCACTTACCGGTCAAAAAGTGTTATAATGTTAAAACATTACCAAAAAAACACTTTACGGAGGAATATAAAATGAAACACAAAATACACGGACAGATGTCTGACTCATTCTTAACCGCTGCATTTTTATCAGTTTCAGGTGGTCTACAGGACGCATACACATACATATTCCGTGGAAAAGTATTTGCCAATGCACAGACAGGAAACATTGTTTTGTTAAGCCAGAGCATTGCAGAAAAGAACTGGCATCTTGCACTTCATTATCTTGTGCCGCTTGTATTTTTTGCTTTTGGCATTGCCTTCTCGGAATTCGTACACATCAAATACCGTAAAATTCAAAAATTCCATTGGCGGCAGCTTGTGGTTTTCAATGAAATAATTCTTCTTTTTGTGGTAGGTTTCCTGCCTCTGGAATGGAATCTTCTTGCCAACGCAATTGTTTCATTTTCATGTGCAATGCAGGTACAGGCATTCAGAAAAGTAAACGGATATGCATTTGCAAGTACAATGTGCATCGGCAATATGAGAAGCGGTGTTGAATCACTTTGTGCATACGTTAAAACAAAGGATAAAAAAATCCTTCATAAATCGCTTTGTTACTGGGCTATTATCATAATGTTTGCAATTGGTGCAGGACTTGGCGGATATTTCATTAAGCTCTTTAACATGCGTACCATCTGGGTTTCATGTGGACTCTTATTTGTAAGTTTTATGATTATGTTTATAAAAGAAGATGTTCCCGAAATAGAAAAAGATGTGCGTAAATTAGAAAAAAATATTAATAAAGTTTAGATATATCTTAAATACCATGGCAGGAAGAAACTAATCTTCCCACCATGGTATTTTTAATTACTTATCATATTCAAGATAAGCACCTTTCATTGGGCTTGCTGCAAGTTCACTGAATAATCTCAACACACCCTTCTTATATTTGCGTTCTTTAGGTTTCCACTGTTTTCTTCTTTCCATAAGAATCTTATCTATCTCTTCAGGTGTCATTCTCTTTCCTGCAACACCTACTATGTTAAGCTTTCTTTCCTCAACATCGATTTCAATAAGATCTCCTTCTTCAACGAGTGCAATAGGACCTCCATCTACCGCTTCCGGGCTGCAGTGTCCAATTACCGGACCGGTAGATGCTCCTGAGAACCTTCCGTCTGTAATAAGTGCTATGCTCTTACCCAGCTCCTTATCACTGCTTATTGCCTCTGATGTATAGAACATCTCAGGCATTCCGCTTCCCTTAGGTCCCTCATATCTTATGAATACTGCATCACCTTTCTGAACCTTATGATGGATTACTGCATCAAGACATGCCTCTTCGCTATCGAATGGTCTTGCATTAAGTACAGCCTTAAACATTTCCTTAGGGCAGGCTGTATGTTTAATAACTGCACCTTCCGGGGCAAGATTACCTTTAAGAACAGCAATGCTTCCATTCTCCCCAATAGGCTTATCATATGGTCTGATTATATCTTCCTTAGTAACATTTACATTGTAACGCTTGTTGAAATCATTAAGCCACTTATTACATCTTTCATAGAATCCATTTGTCTTAAGCTCTTCAAGATTCTCACCAAGAGTCTTTCCTGTAACAGTCATTACATCAAGATGAAGATGGCTCTTAATTTCTTCCATAATTGCCGGAACACCGCCTGCATAATAGAATACTTCTGCCGGCCATCTTCCTGCTGGACGTACATCAAGAAGATAATGTGCACCACGATGTAATCTGTCAAATGTATCTCCGGTAATCTCAATTCCAAATTCATGTGCAATTGCAGGAATATGAAGCAGACAGTTAGTACTTCCTGATATTGCAGCATGTACAAGAATTGCATTTTCAAAGCTTTCTAAAGTCACTATATCTGATGGCTTCATATTCTTCATCTTTGCAAGCCTTACTGACTGTCTTCCTGCTTCTCTTGCATAATCTAACAGGTCAGGACTTGTAGCCGGCATAAGAGCACTTCCCGGCAGTGCTAATCCAAGTGCCTCTGCCATTATCTGCAATGTTGACGCTGTTCCGATAAATGAACATGCACCACAGCTAGGGCATGCATTGCATTTTGCCCAGTCAAGCTTCTCTTCGTCAATCTCTCCTCTTTCATACTGTGCACTGTACATTCCAAGCTGCTCAAGCGTAAGCATCTCCGGACCTGCATTCATAGTACCGCCTGGAACAAACACAGATGGAATATTAACTCTTGCAAGTCCCATAAGATTACCAGGAACCCCTTTATCACAGCTTGAAAGATATACACCTGCATCAAATGGTGTTGCATTTGCATGTATCTCTATCATATTAGCTATCATTTCCCTGCTTGCAAGACTATAATTGATGCCGTCAGTTCCCTGACTTTCACCATCGCATATATCTGTACAATAATACCTTGCTCCGAATCCACCTTCTTCAGCAATTCCCTTTCGCACCTCATCAACGAGTATATTAAGGTGTCCGCTTCCCGGATGGCTGTCACCAAATGTACTTTCTACCATAACCTGGACTTTTCCCAGATCTTCCTTCTTCCAGCCTGTGCCGATTCTCAAAGGATCTAACTCCGGAGCTAATTTTCTCATTTCCTGACTTACTAAACACATAACAATTACCTGCCTTTCTTCTTATCTTAATAAATTCATTTGTTCCAGCTTTTCATAAACTTTATCTTTTTCACTCTCATCCACGCACAGCTCTACATTGTCGAACTGTGGAAGACTAAATACTCCAAGCATCGACTTGGCATCGACTAAATACTTCCCACACATAAGGTCTACATCCTTATCGCAGCCTTCTGCTATCTGTACCAGATGCTTTGCATCAGTCATATTGTTCAAACATACCGGTATTTTTACCATTTGCAGCCTCCTGTTTTATATATTATTATCAAATAGTGACTCTTAATAATATCTAAGCAAATATTGAAATAATCAGACTTACAATCAATGCTGTTATGCCTATAAGCGTTTCCATAATAGTCCACGACTTTAATGTAGTTTTCTCATCTATCTCAAGAAATGTTCCTACAAGCCAGAAACCAGCATCATTTACATGACTTAATGCTGTTGCACCACCACATATTGCACAACACATTGCTGCCCTGTATAACATGCTTGTTGCCATAACTGCAGGCATAGTTGCCATTATTCCTGATGCCATAGTCATTGCAACCATAGAACTTCCTACAGATGCTCTTACAAGTAATGCAATAAGAAATGCTACAAGTATAAGTGGCATTCCGCTCTTCTCCAATGCCGGACCTATTATATCTCCAAGTCCTGAATCCTGAAGCATCCATCTGATTACTCCACCACTCGCTATTACCAGAAGTATCATTCCGACTGGGCGTAATGAATGATCAAGTATCTTCTTTAACTGGGCTCCTGTATATCCTCTTCTTATTCCAAGGAAATACATTGCAGCAAGTGTTGCTATTGTCAATGCAAGGAATGGTTTTCCAATGAATCCCAGCACATTTTTCACATCAACCGGAATCGGCATGTATTTAGAAACAGTACTTACCAGTATTAATACAAGTGGTATAAGAATCACTCCAAGCACCAGTCCAAATGGAGGCAGTTCCTTAGAATCTTCCTTAATCTCTTCCACATTAACCGGTAATTTAGTAAACACTTTGTTTCCAATGAATCGTCCCCATATTACACCTGCTACTATCATACATATCAATGCAGTCGGGATACCAACCATAATCATCACTCCAAGATTAACTCCAAGTGAATCTGCTACAAGAACAGAACCTGCTGATGGTGGAACAAATGCGTATCCACTTGCAAGACCTGCAAGAAGCGGTATAGCATAATATAATGTTGACTTCTTTGTCTGCTTTGCAACACTGAATGCAAGTGGTATAAGTACAACCACACCTGCTTCAAAAAATACTGTCGTTCCTATAACCAGTCCTGTAATTCCCAGTGCAATTCCAGCCTTCTTCTGACCAAGCTTATCAATAAGTGTCTGTGCTATTCTTTGTGCCCCGCCACTTACCTCAAGAATTCCGCCAAACATCGAACCAAGACCCACAAGTAATGCTATTCCCTGAAGCGTTTTGCCAACACCCTTTTCAACCGTATCTGATATCATTGTAAGTGGCATCCCAGCTCCAACACCTATGATAATAGCGGCTATCATCATAGAAATAACAGGATGAAGCTTAAACTTGATTATTAATATCAGCAACACAATAATTCCGACTGCTGCCGCTATCAGTAATCTGGTTGGATTTGCAACAAATACTGTTTGCTCCATATCGTTTTACCTCCTAATCATCTGATGTATTTCAACCCATACATCATATCTTTTCTTTGTTTTTTGCAATATTTTGTTGTTTTTCCGAGATTTATCAGCTAAATCATCTGATGTATTTAATATAATCTTGAACGTTCAGGAAATCAATATGTAAAATTGTTTAAATATTCATCAATATTTTTGTGCATGTTTCCTTTTTGACAATTAAACAAAATCATTATATTATATATAAGTTATACAAAAGCAGTGTATTTGCACTATTATTCATATTGATAAATGCAGGAGATTAGAAATCATATGATGAATTTAGAATCTGATGAAAAAAATCTTCCACAGAAGATTTCTGAAGATATAATATCTTTTATATTAAACGAACATTTACAGCCGGGAGACAAACTTCCTAACGAAGCACATCTTGCCAAAGAACTTAATATTGGACGGAGCTCTCTTCGTGAAGCCATGAAATTACTTGCCTCACGCAACATCGTAACAATCCGGCAGGGATCTGGAACATATGTAGCAACATCACCCGGTGTAATTGATGACCCTCTTGGATTTACTTTCATATCTGACAAAAAAAAGCTTGTACAGGATTTGCTTGAAGTCCGTTTTCTGCTGGAACCTGCCATTGCTGCTATGTCAGCAACATATGCAGACAATAATGATGTTCACAAAATTATTTCATTGTGTGATGAAGTTGAAGAACTTCTCAAGCATAAAAAAGATCATACACAAAAAGATATAGAATTTCACACGGCAATAGCACTTGGAAGCAAGAATCTGATTATTCCAAGACTCGTTCCAATTATTAACAGCTCTATTCCTCTTTTTGTTGAAACAACAGGCAATGTCCTTAAAACAGAAACCATTGAAACACATCGTGAAATAGCAAATGCCATTGCGGAACATAATGCCATAAAAGCTCAGGATGCTATGAGTATGCACCTTATGTATAACAGAAGATGCATTAATTCCAGACAAAAATAATATTTGTTATAATCAAAAAAATTACCCCCGGTAGTCAGCACTTACTGACCGCCGGGGGTTTTAGACTTTTAAATATTTAATTTTATAAATCTTTGAATATCTGATGTCTGTATTTATTCAATGCAAACAGAAGAAGCATACCGAGAATACCACATACAATAATCTCTCCGCCGCCTACCGTAAGCATAAAGAATGGAATCATTCCCTCACTGCCATACGCATATTTTAATACCCATGGTACTATAATTGTGTTAGCAATAATTGGAGGAAGAGGGGCAAGCCATTTGTTTTTACGAAGCAAATATGTACCAACTGCACCAATAAGTGTTGCAATGCTTCCGAATACAATATCCCAGATTACTGCTCCGCCAAGTATGTTAGCGATGAGACAGCCGATAAACAATCCCGGTATAGCCGCCGGTGTAAAGTATGGGAGTATTGTCAATGCTTCTGCAACCCTGAACTGTATCGGACCAAAGCTCCAATAGTCAAAAACAATGACAAGCACTACGTAAATCGCAGCAATAACTGCACCTTGTGTAATAAACACAGCCTTTTTGTTTTTCATATTAAATTTTCTCCTTTAGTTTTGTTTTACGAGTGGAAGGTCTCGAACACTCGGATATCTGATGTCACATTACATCACCCCAAAAGACCTTTAATTTACTATGGGGCAACTCATAGAGAATATCATAAGTCTTTCGGGGTGTCAATTATAAAATCAATTTATTTATAAGCCTTTTGTTACTTTCCGGAATCAATTATTTTGTGATTCCTTCAGTCTTATATATGAACTTGACAGTTCCCTTAACATCATCAGATTTGCCTGCAAATGACTGGTAATCATTACCTAATTCTACAATCTTCTTGATTGTATCAACTGCATCCTGTGCGTCGTTCTTAACAAGATTTGCAAGCTTCTGAACGCCTGTTTCATTGAATTCAATCATACCGTCTTTCAATGTGATTGAACCTTCTGCAAGCTGGTCAACGCCATCAGCAAGTGTAGCTGATGCACTTCTAAGCTGTGATGTACCCGCCTTTAATGTTGATGCACCTGAATTAAGTGTTTCATTATTTGACTTGAGAGTTGAAAGACCATCGCCTAACTGCTTAGTACCGCCTGTAAGCTGGCTGCCGCCTGCCTGAAGCTTATAAAGTGCTGAACACACTGTTTCAGTAGCAGGATTAAGTTCATCAAATGAGCCGATACCCATCTTTAACTTCTTAGCACCTAAACTAATCTGACCTGCTCCGTCCTTAATCTGACCAAGACCTCCTATAAGCTGTTTAGCACCATTTGAAAGTGCTAAAAGGCTTTGAGAAAGGTTATATCCCGTTTCCGGGTCTACTGTCTGTGTTGCTGTATTGTATACAGTATTTAATGCTGTATACACTCCTCCGTTGCTTACTGCCTGAAGAAGAAGTCCCATCTCTGCTGTGTATAATGAATCAAGCTTTGTATATGCACCGCCTGTTATCTGGCTTATTGTACCATTTACTGTGTCAAGCTGTGCCTTTATAGCTGTATTATATGCACTTAAAGTATCAAGCTTAACTGCCGCCGTGTAAGCTGTGATATATTTAGTAAATAATGCTGTCACATTTGACTCATCTGTCAAATCACCTGACAAATCTGTTGCTGTCTTTATTGTCATATCAACACCGCCTGCAAGCTGCCCAACCTGTGTAAGTATATCATTAAGCGTTGCACCATTCGGTAATGTTGTTGTGGCTGCAGTCTCAAGTGTCTTAGCAGATGTGAGTGCTGTCTGATACTTAACACCATATGTATCTGCATTTGACTTAATCTGGCTAAATGAACCGTTAAGAGTTGCAGACAGCTTATCAATGCCTGCACTGAGTGTATTTGCACCCGGTATAAGCTGATTTTGTATTCCGCCCACAAGTGCATCTGCACCATCGGCAAGCTGTGCAACACCTGTTAAAATCTGACTCTTGAATGTATCAGAAAGTGCATTGATACCTGATGAAAGCTGGTTAGCACCTGCATCAAGAGCTGCAACGCCGTCTGCCGCACTTGCAACACCGTCCGTATACTGGCTAAGACCGCTCTGAAGAGTGCCTGCACCATCATCAAGCTGTGCAACACCGCTTGTTAAATCAGGAACATTTGACTGAAGCTGTGCAATACCATCAGAAAGTGTTGTTGCACCGTCTGCAAGCTGATTTCCCGCATCTGACAGTGTGTTAATCTGGCTGTTTAAATCATTAAGATTAATATCATCAAGATTTGCATCTGTAAGAAGATTTGAAGTTGCCACTGAAAGTGTCATATCAAGTGAAAAATCAGTAACATCAGCACTAACCTCAAAATATTCAGGAATATCAAGGTCTGCTTTCTTTCCGTCAAAGCTTATGTTAAGGCTGTCTTTAAGACCCGGCATTGTAATACCTACAACAACATTGCTGTCCGCAGCCTCTACAACCTTACCGTTAGTAACTTCAACATTGCTGAAGTTATCATTTGGAAGCATCATTCCCGTTATCATTGTAAATGGAACATATGCCTGTTTTGACTTGCCGTTTACTGTGATAGTCTTTTTAAGGTTATTTGTATAATCAAAACGAATCTTTACCTTACCACTCTTGCCTGCAAGCTGGTCTGCCGAAATCTCTTTGCCGTCAAGGTAATATGTAACCTTCATTGTAACAGGTGCCGCTTCATCTGAAGTTCCCTGATATGTGATGCTGTTACCGTCTGCTGCCCAGCTGAGCTTAGATCCGCTTGCTGTAAATGTCTCATCACCGTTTAAGTTACTTATGTTTTTAAGATTAGATACATCAGAAATAGTCTTCTGATTTGTTGCATTTTTAAGTTTTTCATTTACAAGGAGTTTGCTCTGCCTGCCTGATGCATCAGCAAATACATATACTGTCTCTTCCTTGCTGTTTTCTTTGCTTACTGTTGAAACATTTGACTTAGATGCTCCAAGAAGCTGGTCGTTGATAATACTTTCCAATGTGCTCTCAGCGTCACCCGACTTTGACTGCTCGTAAGCAACTGAATTTGTATCATTAACACTTGCTGTATTAGTGCCGCATGCTGCAAAACTTACAGCCATCATTGCTGCACACATGAATACAGATGTAAATTTAAACAATCTTTTTTTAATCATAATATAATTATCCTCCATTCAATCCTAGTTCCCGGAACTTACAGCCGGTAGTTTTAAGCCTGCTTTTTTGATTTATCGATAAATCCCATACTTGTATGAATAATAATCTTATCAAGAAGTACAAAAAATGATGGAAGTACAAATATAACAACTATCATACTTACAATAGCACCTCTTGCCATAAGTGAACAAAGAGAACCAATCATATCAACACTTGAGATAAGACCAACACCGAATGTAGCCGCGAAGAATCCGAGGGCACTTACGATGATTGACGGAATTGATGTTGAAAGTGCTGTTGTAATAGCTTCTTTCTTTGTAGCTCCCGCAAATCTTTCTCTCTTATATCTTGTAGTCATCAAAATAGCGTAATCGACTGTTGCACCAAGCTGAATTGTACCAATAACAACTGATGCAATAAATGGTATTGTTGTTCCGAGGTAATATGGAAGTCCCATATTAATGAAAATTGCAAATTCAATCGCTGCTACAAGAACAACAGGAAGTGAAATTGACTTAAATACCAAAAGAATAATAACAACAATCGCACCGATTGAAACAGCACTTACCCGCTTAAAGTCTGTATCTGTAATTGTAATCAGATCCTTTGTACAAGGTGCTTCACCAATAACCATTGATGTCGAATCATATTTCTTTGCAATATCCTGAATAGTTGTAATCTGGTTATTAATTTCATCTGATGCAACCTTGTAATCTGAACCAACCATCATAATCTGATGCTTATCACTTACAAGTTCTGACTTTAAACTCTCAGGTATAAGTTCCTTAGGAATCTCGTTACCTATTGCAGAATCAAGACCAAGAGCAAATGTTACACCGTCAAGATCTTTAATCTCTGTCATCATCTTATTTGCGTCTTTTGAATTCAATTCTGAATCTGCAAGAATCATATAAATTGAATTTACATCAAAGTTCTCTTCAAGTTTTTTGTTTGCAATTGAGCAATCAAGATTTGCAGGAAGTGTATCTGCCAAATCATAATATACGTTTGTATGCTGATAACCGTAAATTGCCGGTCCTAATAATGCAACGAATATAACAATAAATATCCATGCATGATTTACAATGAATCCTGCCAGCTTATCAAATCTTGCCGGAAGAATCTCTCTATGCATTGTCTTTTCAAGTGCTTTATCAAATGTAAGAATAAGTGCCGGAAGAACTGTTACACAACATATAACACCGAATACAACACCCTTAGCCATTACAACACCAAGATCCATACCAAGTGTAAAACTCATAAAGCAAAGTGCTATAAATCCGGCAACTGTTGTAATTGATGAACCTACAACAGATGTAATTGTACTTGCAATCGCATGTGCCATAGCTTCTTTATGGTCATCACCATACTCTTCTTTCATTTCCTTGTAGCTGTGCCATAAGAAAATTGAATAGTCAAGTGTTACACCCAGCTGGAGAACAGCCGCAAGTGCTTTTGTAATATATGAAACCTCACCCATAAAATAATTAGAACCGAGGTTGTAAACAATTGCGATACCGATACTTAACATGAAGAATACCGGAACAAGAAATGAATCCATGAATAATGCCAATACTATGCAGGCAAGTATAACTGCAATCAATACATAAATAGGTGTCTCTTTTTCTGAAAGAGTCTTTGTATCTGTTACGACTGCCGACATACCGCTTATAAAGCACTGACCGTCTGTAACCTTACGGATTTCCTTAATCGCATTCATAGTACCATCGCTTGATGTTGTATCATCAAAGAAAATCGCAAGCATCGTTGAATCTTTGTCACTGTTGTAAAACTGACTTCTTAACTTTTCCGGTATCATCTCAAGCGGAATATCGCCACCTACGATACTGTTATAAGAAATAAGCTTTGCAACATGGTCAACATTTTCAATCTTATCTTCAAGCTTTGTAAGCTCACGCCCATGCATACCGTCAACCACAACAATCGCATAAGCACCTTTTTGAAACTCGTCAAGCAGAATATCCTGACCCTGCATTGTATCGATTTCCTTTGGCAGATAATAAAGAATATCATAATTAACACGGGTATTGATATAACCCAGAGCCGCAGGAATCAGAAGCAGAATACTGATAACCAAAATCGGAATTCTCGCCTTGACAATTCCTCTTCCTAATTTTTCCATTTTCTTCCTCCATTCTTATTTATGACTAATGGTCATTTCTTTCTTTCGTTGCACATTATAGCACAAAATGACCATCAGTCAATATTGTTTATAAAAATTTTATGACTTTTGGTCATTTATTTGACAAAAAAATATAATTGCGTTATTATGCACAAAAGACATTCAATTTACGAGGCGTATTAACATGGGTAAAATAGAACTTAACAAACTGCAAAAACAGACGTCCCTTTTAAATACAGCATATGAACTTTTTACAACAAAAGGCGTAAATAAAACATCAATTGCCGAGATTTCAAAGGCTGCCGGAATTGCAAAAGGAACATTTTATCTGTATTTTAAAGATAAATATGATATAAGAAATAAGCTGATTTCACACGAATCAAGCAAGCTTTTCGGAAAAGCCAAGACTGCTCTTGACGAATATCAGATTCAGACAAAAAAGGTTGATTTTATAGACCAGATTATATTTATAGTTGATTATATAATTAATGAATTATCTCAGAATCAGTCATTGCTTGCTTTTATTTCCAAGAATCTGAGCTGGGGAATATTCAAACAGGCCCTGACCAAAAATGTTGCTCCCGAAGATGTCAATTTTCAGGACGTTTTTTATAAAATGATAGATGAGAGTGATGAGAAAATAGAAAATCCAGAAATAATGATTTTCCAGATAATCGAACTTGTCAGTTCAACGACATACAGTGCCATAATTAACAAAGAACCTGTAGACGTTGAAACTTTAAAACCTTATCTTTATCAGACAATACGAACAATAATAATAAACCATCAATCCGGTGATGAAAAATATCTCCCAAAGTTTGGTATTTGATAAATCAGCCGCCAGAGTCTCATGTAAATATGGACTCTGGCGGCTGTCTGCTGTCCGGCGGTCATCTGCTGTACACCAGCGGCTATATTCATAAAGATTTATTTTCTTAAAGATTTTAAAAGTGCAATTTCTGCCGCATAGCCGGCAGCGTCATTCGGTGTTTCAAGATAAAACGGAAGATTAATAAGTGCAGGGTGATTGATAATCGCCTCAAACGCATCTTTTCCTATAGACCCCTCACCAATCTTTTCATGTCTGTCCTTATGGCTTGCAAAAGGGTTCTTTGAATCATTGATATGAATGGCTTTAAGTCTTGAAAGACCTATCACATCATCAAATTCTTTAATGACATTATCAAGATTTCCGACTATATCGTATCCCGCATCGTAAACATGGCATGTATCAAGGCATACACCAAGATGCGAATTAAGTTCAACCTTATCTATAATTGCTCTCAATTCTTCAAATGTTCTTCCAATCTCGGAGCCCTTGCCAGCCATAGTCTCAAGAAGCACAGTAGTTGTCTGTGATTCTTTGATTGTCTCGTTAAGCATCTCTACGATATACTCTGTACCTGTCTCAACGCCCTGTTTTACATGGCTTCCCGGATGAAAATTATAAAGATTTCCCGGTACATACTCCATTCTTGCCAGATCATCCGCAAATGTACGCTTTGCAAAATCCCTGATTGACTCATCTGCCGAGCATGCATTTAATGTATACGGTGCATGTGCAAGAATAACTTCAATTCCGTTCTCATCCGCAAACTTTTTAAATGCTTCAACATCCTTTTCGTCAATATCTTTTGCTGCACCTCCTCGCGGATTTCTTGTAAAAAACTGAAAAGTATTGCCACCGAGTGCAACAATCTCTTTTCCCATATTAAGAAAACCTTTAGATGCCGATAAATGGCAGCCTATTTTAAATTTTTGTGAATTTTCATTTGACATACTCGTTATAAACCTCCCTTTTAGATATTCCTCTGTCCTTTGCCGCCGCTTTCATTGCTTCCTTTTTATCCATTCCATCGGCAATATATTTGTCAACATGCTCAACAATACTCATGCTTTCCCACTGTGCCTGCTGCTCCTTTTTTATGTCATCACGCGATTTTCCTTCAATCACAAGGACGTATTCTCCGCGTGGCTCATTATTTTCATAAAATTCCACAACCTCTCCAAATGTCGTAAGAAATACATTTTCATGGCGTTTTGTAAGTTCCTTGCATACGGAAAGTCTCCTGTCTGCCCCAAAAACTTCTGTAAGTTCAGCAAGTGTCTTTTTCAGGCGGTGAGGTGCCTCATATATAATCATGGTTCTTGTCTCATTTTCAAGCTCAGAAATAACATCTCTTCTCTCCTGCTTGTCCGACGGCAGGAATGCTTCAAAACAAAATCTTCTTGTCGGCAGCCCCGACATAGTAAGTGCTGTCACACATGCTGCCGGTCCCGGAAGTGACGTCACTGTAATTCCCGCTTCATGGCACTGTTTTACAAGTTCTTCTCCGGGGTCAGATATTCCCGGTGTTCCGGCATCTGTTATAACTGCAATGTCCGCTCCTGCTCTTAATTTATCAACAAGAACTTTTGCTTTGTCATACTTATTAAATTCATGATAGCTTGTAAGAGGCGTCTTAATATCAAAATGATTACAAAGCTTCATTGAATTCCTCGTATCCTCCGCCGCAATCAAATCAACCTCTTTCAGTGTCCTGAGAACACGGAATGTTATATCTTCAAGATTGCCTATCGGTGTTGCACAAAGGTATAAAATTCCCTGTCTTCCTTTATTTTCATATTCATTCATCAGCATTATCTCCATACATTTTCAAAAGTTCCTGCGTGTAGCTTCCGTCATGGTTGTATACAATCAGCGGCGGTTCGACATCAAGCTGCGGCTTTCCGCCCTTAACAGCTTCTATCAGCACCATATTAGCAGCTTTGTCATCATACGGATGAACCATTCTTATACGTTTAGGCTCAAGTCCATGTGATGCCATTGAGTCAAAAATCTGAACAAGACGCTTTGGCCTGTGTACCATAAAAAATCTGCCATGCACCTTTAAGCTGTCTGCTGCCGCCTTGACAACATCATCAAGATTACATAGCAATTCGTGCCTTGCAATCGCCTTTGCACTTTCAGGATTCACAATCCCATGCTTTTCCGTCATATATGGCGGATTAGTCGTAACTACATCAAATAATCTGCCTTCAGTAAGACTCTTTATTTCTTTAATATTTCCCTGCACAAATAATACATCACCGCTTATATTATTAAGACTGGCATTTCTTTGTGCCAGATTAAATGCCACATCCTGAATTTCTATTCCTACATACTTTGTCTGCGGATTCTTAGCGTGCATGAGAATCGGAATAACACCATTTCCACTGCACAAATCAAGCACACTGGCATTTTTCCCCGCTGTGGCAAATGAAGATAACAACACGGCGTCCATGCCGAAGCAAAAACACGCCGTATTCTGAATTAATCTATATCCTTTGCATTGCAGGTCGTCTATACGTTCGTTTTCACTAATTACATCATTCATCTGTAATATGAGACTGACCTTCCTTTCTCTCCAGTTCTTCAAGTTCCTTGAGTTCCTTGTCATTAATCTGGACTTTATCATTTTTGCGTCTTAACTTAAACTTCAGTTCAGATACCGGATATTCGCGGATTTCCTTTTCATCACCATCAAGAGTTACAGTAACTTTAACTCTCTGGCGAAGAACATTAACACTTGTAACCTCACCTTTCAGCTTATCTGAAGTTGTAACAAAATCTCCGACAGCCGGAAGTCTGCTGTTCAAATCTTCATATGCCTCTTCTTCATTTTTGAGACAACACATAAGTCGTCCGCAAACACCTGAAATCTTTGTCGGATTAAGCGAAAGATTCTGTTCTTTTGCCATCTTGATAGAAACCGGAATAAATTCAGGCATATATGTTGCACAACATAATGGTCTTCCACATGCACCGATTCCGCCGCGAATCTTTGCCTCATCCCTGACACCAATCTGTCTAAGCTCTATTCTTGTTTTGAAAACAGAAGCCAAATCCTTTACAAGCTCTCTGAAATCAATTCTTCCGTCTGCTGTAAAATAAAATAGTATTTTATTATTATCAAATGTATACTCTACATTTATAAGTTTCATTGCAAGCTTATGCTTTGCAATCTTTTCAAGACAAATTTTAAAGGCTTCCTTTTCTTTCTCTCTGTTCTTTGCCTCTCTTGCATCATCCTCCGGTGTTGCAACACGGATAACCGCTTTCAAAGGCTGTATAACCTTCTCATATTCAACATCACGTATTCCAAGAACAACATTGCCATATTCAACGCCCCTTGCTGTCTCAACAATAACATGATCTCCTTCCGAAATATCCGTATACTTTCCCGGTGCAAAGAAATAAATCTTTCCGGCACGTCTGAAACGAACACCAATAACCTTTGTCATCTATAAATCTCCATTCTCTATATCTAATACTTCTATACCGCCTGCTTTATCGCCATAATTAAAAGCTCAATAACCAAATCAAAATTGACATTTGCTTTAAGACGAATCTTAACCTTATCTATTGAATTGAGTATATCCTGCAATCCCTCATAAGAAAAATGTGATGCCTGACTTTTAATCTGCGACAGTTCATCCTTAAAAATAACCGGATTAACATCATTGGTACTCTTAAATACCAGCACATCACGATACCACATAGCCATAAGGTCAAGATAATCATCAATTGTAAGTTTATAATTGGCAATATTCTTGACTTCAGCCATAATCTCTGACACAGTCATCTCCTGTGCATAACGCACAACATGCAGAACTTCGTCTTTAAGCTTGGCAAAATCACCTGATGTAACAATCGTAACAGCACGTCCTATATTTCCTTGTGCAAAAGCTGCCGCAAACTTAGTCTCGTAGTCTGTAACATCATAATTGTCTTTGAGATACTTAACTACAAGTTCATCCGCAACCGGCTTAAAATCAAGTCTTACACATCTTGACAAAATTGTCTGTAAAAATATATCCGCATTTGTCGTAAGCATAATAACAATACCATACGCCGGCGGCTCTTCAATAGTCTTTAACAGGGCATTCTGTGCCTGTACTGTAAGTTTTTCCGCCTCATCAATAATATAAATCTTATATCTGCTGCTGTAAGGCTTTATCTGCATATCACCTATAAGCTGCTCTCTTATATCATCAACACCGATACTGCCCGGTTTTTCATGTCTTATCCAGATAATATCAGGCTGGTTTGAACTGTCTGCCTGTATGCAGGAATGACATTCATTACATGGCTCTATGCCATGCTTTTCACACTGGAGTGTCTTTGCAAATAACTTTGCAATTGTCTTTTTGCCGGCACCAAGTCCTCCATTAAAAATATATGCATGGGAAACCTTATCCAGCTCTATGCTCTTTTGCAAATGCTCTTTTATCTTATCATGTCCATAAATATCTGCAAACGTACTCATTCCTGTTCCTCTTTCTGCTGCCCTGCAATTTCCCGGATTTTTATCTAAAAATTTTTTATTTTAAAATTCTTATTTACATTGAAATATCCAGCAGCAATCCTCTTATATCATCAACCTTTCCGACAATGGCAAGGTGATCTTTCTCATCTTTCATAAGCTCCGACGCCAGATCATCAAGATTCTTGTCCACAAGCTTGACAATGCCATACACTCTGTGTCTTCCTCTTCTGTCAAGAAAATTTTCTCTTGAAAACTGGTGAGACCTCGATGTTACCTCATTCATAAAACCTTTTACAAGCTCACGGTACTTCTTCATATCCTTAATATCCATGTGCTTTGCAATCTTATTACCCTGCTCAGTTATATCCTCCATCATGCCTCTCAGCTTTTCCTGAAGGTCTTTTTCCTCAATATTGCTAATCAGTGTAAATTTAAAAGAATCATCATGTGGCTTTTCTGCCTGCTTTGTCTCAACCTGCTGTGTCTTTGCTACATCATTTACCTTGATATCCATATTATATCACATCCTTATTCATAAACCAACTCTTTTAACGCCTGCCTGATTTCATCAACACAGTCATCAAATTCTCCATTATTAGCAAATCGTCTTGTTATACCGGATTTACGGATATTTTCCTCCGAAAAATCCTTTGCATCTGCCAGAAATCTTCTGCAAAGTTCCTCGTAATGCGGATTTTCCTGCTCCATCTCGCGTTTTACAGCCCTTATGAGCCTGACTCCGTCATCCACTTCTATATATATCGGCATAATATGCTCATTTCCGTAATACTCACAGAATTTATCATATGCTTCAAGCGTTCCGATTACAATATACCGCTTTCCAGAAGCCAAATCAATCTGTCCGTCATCTGCCGTAAAATATTTCCACACTCCGAATACAGTATCATAACAGCGTATCTCTATTATTTTGTTCTCATTTTCAAGCCTTTTTGCAGTATCGTCATCAACAAAATGATATTCCCTGCCTTCAGCCTCACCGCTTCTTAGCGGTCTCGTTGTATACATTGTAATCTTATTAAGCCCGAGTGCCTTATCCTCTGACAATTCACGATAAATCCTATCCTTGCCGCTGGCACTCTTTCCCATTATAAATACTATTTCATTCATAATTACTGTTCCTGTTTTTATATTTAACCTGATATTTCTATTACTTCAGCTTTGTTTTATGCATTTAATCATAATACTGTTCTTTGTTTTACACATTTAATAAACGTGCTGCCGTCTGCCGCTTTCTCAACTCCGATTGCACTGAGCCCATGTCCAAGTCCGTCTTTTATAACATCAATAACTTCCTGCGTCACAACCTCACCTGCATTTACAAGATTAATTCCCGGCGGATAAAAACATATATTTGAAGCCGCAATATGCCCAATGCTGTCACAGATATTGACAGTTTCATTATCGCAGCTGTCAGCTTCATACATATTCAATGCCACAACAGCCTTTACCAGTGCCGGACTATAACTTCCGGAATACTCATTTTCCGGCGTGTCAAGTTCCCGCAATGCCTCAATAAACCTGTCATAATATACCTGTTTATCTCCTACGCTTGTCATCGCAATACAATAATTGACCGAAGCCATTTCCAGCTGTATTCCATAATCATTCAATAATTTATCATACAGGTTTTTTCCGTCATTTACAACCAGCACAATTTTAGAAATGTCATCGACTTCCTGCAGCTTTATATATTTAAGTTTCTTTATTTCTTTTCTTAAATTTGTAAGTCTAAAAACATATTCGTCCATATAACCTGACGACACCGAATCGCACATATCATCTTCAAGAAACGTAAGACACCTTGAAATTCCCGCCATCAATATATATGACGGGCTTGTTGACTGATAAATATTCCAATATTTCTTCACCCTGTCTTTATCTATAAGATTTCCGTTAAGATGAAGAAGTGCCGTCTGCGTAAATGACGGCAGTGTCTTGTGAATACTCTGAATAACTGCATCTGCACCGCATTTTACCGCACTTTCGGGAAACTTATCGTGAAAATTAAAATGTGCTCCATGTGCTTCATCGACAATCAGAACCGCCCCGAACCTGTGAGTCTCCTCGGCAATTCCTTTAATGTCGCTTACAACCCCCTCATATGTCGGAGAAGTAATAATAACCTCACAAGCCTCTGGATGTTCTTCAAGTGCTGCACGAACCGATTCCCTCGTTATTCCTGTGCATATACCAATTTCGTCAATTTCAGGATATATGTATACAGGATTCAATTCATTTAAAAACAACGCATTATTAACCGAACAATGCACATTTCTGGCAACAATAACAGTATCACCCTTTTTTGATGCACCACATATTGCTGCCATATTTCCTGCACTGCTTCCGTTCACTAGAAAAAGCGTCTCGTCAGCCCCGAACAGCTTCACCGCTCTTTTAAAATCTTCTTTTATTATTCCGTCAGCATTATGCAGATTGTCAAACCCGTCAATCTCGGTAATATCAATTCCATACGGATTGCTCATACTGAAAATATCAGTATTTCTCTTATGCCCAGGCATATGAAGCGGGACATTATCCCCCGCCGCCAGCTCACTCAGGCGGTCATATAAATCTTTATTTTCCATATACAGCACCTTACTAAAAATGGAAGCATTTTCTGCTTCCATTTTCATATAAACTTTCTGTTTTAATTACAATCAACCAATACAAATTTACATTCTTTACATGCCCTTGCTATTGTACGGTTACCTGTTTACTCAACAACTTTAAGCTTAACCGTCTTTTCAGCCACGCTTCCGATTGCATCTGTTACTTTATACTTAATGTCATATTCTCCGACCTGGTCGAATGTATAATGACCTATCGTAATAATTTTGCTTGTAATATCATTTCCGCAGGTATCTGTTGCATGAACATTGGCTTTAAGATTAGCTTTCTCTCCGACCTTTACCGTAATATCAGCTGCACCTGTTATAGCTGCACTGTTTTTAAGCCACGGATTTGCAGGGTCTGTATCAGTTGGATCCCATCCCGCATTAGGACTGTTTACAGGAATCTTAATACTTTCAGGTTTTCCAAGTGGTCCCGGATTGGCAGCATCATCATAGATTGTAACTTTTGTTCCAGCCGGACAATTATCATAAATCCACTTGACATCGCGGACTGCCATTCTGATACAGCCAAGCGACGCAACTGAACCCAGCTTATTATACTCTTCTGTCTCAAGTGATGAACCCGTAGCTGAAAAATATGGTACTGAATGAAACAGATATGGACCACTTATTCTTACAACATAATGTCCATATGTGCTGTCAACCATAAGCCCCCATTCGTATTTATCAGAAGTTGTAAAATTTTCTCCTGTTATTGTCTCGTTGCCTTCGCGTCCACAAGATGCTGCAAATGCCTTAACCGCAACCGTATACTCACCTTTTCCGTCAATTCCATAAACAGTTACACAGTTTGCTGCTCTGTTGACCTTGATAAAATATGGAAAAGCCGCATCTGCAGGTGGTGTATAACTTACAACTTTTGAAGCAGGCTCTTTATCATCAATCCATACCACCTCTCTTGCCGCCGTTGTCTCCTCCGTTTCGGTTACAGTCTGTACTTTTTTATCATCATTATTTTTATTCTTAAAAATTCCATATCCAAAAAGCTTCATTGAACCAATAATCCCAAGCACAATAACCACTACAGCAATAACTGCCCACATTATAACCAGCGGAATATTTCTGCGAAACCAACTTTTCCTTCTTCTCAAATATTTATAATTAATATTTCCTTTATTCATAAATAATCATACCTCGTACATAATAAATCATATATTTTCTGACGTTTGTCTTTGCATATACCATTTTCTATTATAGTATACGTAATGTCTTATTGAAATAGTTTTTTTAATTTATTTTGTAAAGTATTATTTTTTTCTGTCCTTTCTTCTCGTTTTGATATACTCCCTGAAAATACCAAACACAATACACACTGCCAAAGCAACAATAACAACCATAATAATAACTTCTGCCGTTTTAGCATTATTTCCAAGATTATGCCATGAACCATCTTGTGAAAACATGTTAAACAATTCACAACTGTCAACCAGAGCCGAGAAAATTCCAAACAATGTAAAAATTCCCATTATAAACTGTATTTTATCACTGCTCTCTTTTTCCTCTTCTTCCCGCATTTCCCGCTGCAAACCATCCATAGCATTAAGCCCGGCTGTTACACTGTCAACATCTTCATCTATCCTCAGTCTCTTTTTGATATAAATATAAAATTCACTCTGATGATGTATATGGCTTACCGACGTTGCCATACTCTTTGTAAGAAACAGATTAATCTCATTGTATAATAAATTGACATTTGTATCTGATTCTGATAAATGCGTTTTGACAGCCGATATACCTGATTGTATTTTTTCCGCATAAAGCAACAATGAAAATGACTGATATAATGCTTTCATATACAACGTAAAATAATCACTTCCAGCCTTTTTTAACAACTGTTCTTTAAATGTTTTCCTGTTATCCTCCGACGGCCATGCCAGATAAGAAACTCCCTCCTGTGTTGCATACCATATAACATCATCAAATGGATGTCTCATTTCATCAACAACATCACTTCCGTAATGATACGAATCATTATATCCGTTTGTCAGATGATATGATAATGAAATTCTGTCCTCCCTCGAATCTTTAAAATTATCTTTTTCAAAAGAGGCATATGTAAAAAGAATTGCTTTATCGGCAACTTTGATATCAGACACTACATCTGCATCCGGCTTATCCTCCCCGGAAATAATCCTGTATTGCAATTTTTCTGCATATTTACTTCCGTTTTTTAATAAACTTTTATATGCACTTTTTCTTTCTGCCATATAATGTATATCAAGAAAATCCACCATATCATTAACCCATTTTCCAAATGAAAATGGAGAAATAACAGTTTTATGGTTATTTACTTCTTTTAAAATTAATCCGAATTGTGCATTTTCATCTGTTTCTTCCCAGATTGAAGCAGTTTTTCCATGATTCAGTTCTCTTATATAATTTTGAAATACTTTTATTTCATCAGAATTTATTCTTATATCTTTTTGGTGAAATCCTATCTCATACCATAACATTCCAAGACCATTTCTAAAAAGCATAATTCCGGCATTTGATATTTTAACTTTCCATGATTCCGGTAATTTACCATCATCCTGTTTATTCATATCCGGAAAATAAATTAAATCCTTTATGCTCTGACCATCTTTTTCAGCCGATTCCCTGCTTCTCCAAAACAGCCACTCACAGCCTGATTTCTGTTCTTTGGCTTCATTTTCATTATCCGCAAATCTGAATTCATCACGGATATATTCATATAAATCACTTTCCGGGGCAGCCTGCGTAACACATCTTCTTACCCAGAGCTTCTGGTCGCCTGATGGTATTTTCTTTCCTGTCTGCTTGTCTTTTTTAAATTTTTGTTGTTTCTGATTTTCTATTTTTTTACATGCATCCTCAAATAATTCATTGAATTTAAACGGCACGACATATCTTAAACATAATGCATCCAAATAATAAAAATTATTCATATTTTCCCATCCTAACGGTACATAAAAGTAAAATATTCTGTAAGCTCACCATATCTGACATTTCCGTCATCCGAAAATTTACGGTTCTTCAATATGTCAAATTTATCACATAAAAATTCTGCAAGTTTTTCTGTTACGGAATCTCTTAAAATAAAATTCTTTTCATATTGTGCTGCTTCAGCCTTTCCAAACTGTTCTATTGCACTAATCAGTGTACCTTTTCTTGTCAGGCAATCACTTTTTAATAATGCAAATCTGTGTACTGCCTTATCATCATTTCTTTTTACAGCCATAATTTCCAGATATTTATAGGTAATTTCCCACGGATGACCGCTTGGCCTGCTGCCTGTTTTCATATAAATTATCTTATCTATATTGCACAGCCTGCCCCAGAAAACATCATCTATTTCATCCTGATGAAAATAAAATATTCCCCTGATAAGAACATATATTGCATATTCAACAGAAAATAATGAATGTGCGGATTCCTCCATATCTGTTATATACCCAAATATCTGCCAATAAGTATTTTTCCCATCAAAATAGTCTGTAATTTCCCTGTCAAATTCAGGCTGCATATTCATGTCAGCATAATAATGCAACAAATATGACTGTGTTATCTTATAATTAGCCGTACCTTTTTCAAATATACTTAATGCTTTTCTGAAATATTTCTCAGCCTCGTTACTCCTTTTTAATGCATATAAACCTGCAAGCTGGCTTATCATTTTTGCCTCATCAAGAAAATCTGCATCATTCTCCTCATTCCAGATCTTTCTCTTTATATCCGATACAGCCTTATAATTGTCAATATTTTCCTTACAGATATTCAATGCCTTATCCCATTCAAACGCATCTGTCAGGCATCCTGCCAGCTTATTATTAGTTGCAAACATTGCATCTGTCCCAACATAATAAGCATATTTTTTACATTTTTTATAATATTCAAGTGCCGTGGCAGGAGCTCCTATATAACTAAAAACAGAAACTCCTGTATTATATAATTTAAATAAGGCTGTTGCCATCATCTCTTTACTTTTATACTTCAATGAAACTTTATCAGCCATAGATTCAAATTGTTCCATTAGATACAGTGATTTTTCCTGATTCAGATTATTTACCATAAGCAGTTCTTCAAGATTATTAACCCCGATTGTAAAATCCTCCGGTGAAATATTATCTTTTATCGCATCTTCTATATATGGAAACCACGTTTTTTTATAATACTCAGCGAACTTTCCCTCTTTTGTCATTGCATCATATGTTACAGACAATGCTTCATAATAATGCTTATTCTCATAACAGTTCCATGCCTTTGAAAAATAATTATCTATCTCATCATATCCAAATACCATATTTTCATTTTGAGGATTAAGCTGCTTAACCCTGTCAACAATATCTTCCAGCCAGTCATCGGCACATGTATTATACCTGTACAGCCTGTACCCGAGAACTGAACATATACTGTCAGACAAATACAGAAATTCCATATTTTCTCTGTTTGCATTATACTTTATTGAACTTACATTGAGTTTATCAATCTTAACATTAATTTTGTCACTGCTAACCATCTCCTGTGCTATCAGAGTCCTATAAATATCAGGAGTCATTATCTTGTAATATCCATAATCAGAATTCTGATTGTAAATATTATCACTGTAAACCTGTTCTTCAAACTGCTGGCGTAACTCCGGATCCATAAATCTTGTACTGCCAGTTGCTCTTGTCGCAATATCTATATTAATTGACGAAGCATGTCCGTCCGGATATAACGGATTATGAAAAATCAATCTGTTTACAACAGTACTTGCCATATGAAAATATCTGTTCGCTGCCCATTCATCATTGGCAAGCATGCCTGCATTTTCAGACAACAGTTTTTTCTTTCCGTCCGCACTTTTTATTATTACAAATAAATGGTACATTCCTTTTCGTTTCGGAAGTTCCTTATCATCTTCACCCTTTAATGGATTTTGGTTGTAAGTTCCGTATTCTATGAATTCAGAAAGTGTCTCAGATATCTTTAATTTTACCGGCTTAATCACATTTCTGTCGCGGTCTCTGTTTCCATTTGAATGAAGGTCGCGTGGATACATCAGTTCACTTCCTGTATACTCACCGCTTTCCACCAAAGTATTTTCAACATCACTTATAGCCTTTTTATAATAAGATTTTATTCTTGCACGTTCTGCTAATACCTCATCGTCTTTATCCAAATCATCAAAAATCAGTCCGGCTATAAACAGCGGTTTATTTTCATTTTTTTCAAACTCACCATACTCATCCAACGAAATAGTTACCATGTCTCATCCTCACATAATCATTTATCACTATACATTATACTACATTTTATTATTATTGCGAATATTAAAACTTATTTTTTACAAAAAAACTGTTACCGGATACTCATATGTACCTGATAACAGTTTTTTGTTTTGACAATATTCAAAACTGTCTCCAGCAGAATATTGTCAGGAAATACAATTAAAAGGAGGATCTCAAATTTTATTGCCCTCTATATCGGACTGTCTCCATAGCAACATCTGCTGCTTCTAATATCAGAGTATCACTTTTAATCATACAAATCAATATCATTATCAAGTATGGTCATATAATTTACATGTATAATCTGCCTGTATAATCTGTCTGTAATATTTTTACTTATCTGCTGAAATATAACAGATTATGCAGCTGCTCCAAAAACACCTGATTTCTTATTTCTATCTCTACCTGTTTCACAATATCTTCATTAACTATTTTATATACATATTTATCAGATTTCAGATTCTTTATATTTATTATATTAATATCCATGTCATCTTTTATGCTTTGATTTTTATTGTTATAAGAAAATACCAAATCAGCAATAACACCATATCTCATTAGAATATTCTTAAATACAAGTGATATGCTTTTCTTTAGTTTCGTGTCATAGACAAAGAAACTTTTGTATATATTACTTACAATGCTCATTATATTCATTGCCTGATTAGACATATATCTCATATGTGCAATATCATTTCTAAATCTGATAATATGCTCATGCTGGTTTATATCCTCAAATAATTCAAGTCCACATTCATATACATCCGTTCCGTTGCAATATTTCTTTAAAAATACCGGTATAGACTTTCCCGGACCTCCCTGTCCAATTCTTTTTGCATTGCCGGAATTATCAGTTTCAAATATTCTTAATTCATAATCATACATTGCAACAATCTGATATAATAATGCTCCTTCTTCAATATCAATAACATTATCACTTAATTTATGATACTTTTCATCCAAAACATTATCTGAATAAAATAATCTTATATAATGTATTCCTAACTGAAAATACATAAGGTCTCTTTCTCTCAGATATGCCCATTCTACAAACTGTGCCATAAAATCGTTTACCATATCTGCATATGTCGATAATTCAGTTAATTCAATACGATTTTTCAATTGCTGGAATTCACATAAGCTTCTCTGTTCACCCTCATTCTGACACACACCACTCTTAAAAACATCTTTTAAATCATTCTGTTTTTCATAATAATTAATTATGTCATTTTTAGTTACTTTTTTATAAATATTTGAGAATACTTCCGCATTACTGTACATTTGGGCATATATCACATTTCGATTAATAATTACATTATCCCCTCCATAATATATCCCTATTATTTGTGAACCGTTATTTATTTTTTCACGACAGAAATCCTTTAATTCTGTAAGTACGTCTTCAGATTTATCATTAATAAAACCAACATATTTTGATAAAAAACTTACATATTCATCTTCACTATTAAAATAATCATTAATATTATTGCTGATTTTTCCAATATACTGTGCTGAAAACTCTAATGTTCTCACTATATCATCATAATATTGTATTCTCTTTACCATACCTGATTCTGTCAGATTTTTTACACTTTCTGCCCTTTTATCTATATTAGTTGCAAACTGAATATAATTTTTTATATTACCTATAAGATGATTCAACTGTTTTGGCATAAGAAAATGTGCAATCACATACCAGTCCAGCAGGGAATTATTTTTATCTATCTTTTCTTTTAAATCTTTATATATCTCTACCCCTTTTATCTGAGATTCAAAACTTTCCATTGTAACATCACTTTTTATACATATATTATTTCTTAGAAATTCCAGTTCATGTGTCTGTTTTAAGTACTCAATAAAAAGTTCTTTTAATACTTTGTGTAATAACAATGGAAAATGCTTATAATTTTCATCTTTTCCTTTGTTTTTCTTCTTCTGCTCCATTGATTCTATATTCTTTTTTTCCTGATTCTGCATATTATAATCCGTCATTAAAATCTTACATATATCCGCAAATGACACATTATCACCATCAACCGAATAAATACGGTCTGCAAAATTTTTCAAAGCACTTTCCTCATTTGAAAGCATGCAATACAATGCTTTATATTCTTTTTTATCAATCGTCTTTAGTTTATTATATAACTCAGACTTCATTGTCTTAATTTTATCTTTGAACTTTTCTTTTAATTCAGGCTGAATTATAAATGCATTATAATATATTTCTTTTAACATGAAATATAATGAATTTCTATACTTCTCTTTCAACTCAGGATTTACAATGTTTTCATCAAAATCATCTTTAAAAATTTCATTTATTACATCCTGCATTGCTTTTCTCTTCAAAATGCGGCTAAAAGATGGTATCTGTACTTGTCTTATTACTCTTTTTTCTTTATATAAAAACGCAATAAGTTTATTGATATCCTCTAAACTATAAAACATCCACACATTATTACTGTAATATTTATCAGCATATATTATATTTATATCAGCTAAATCTTTTTCAAAAAGTATTTTTACATTGCTGCCGTCTGCGGCTGACTCGTTTTTTATTTTAGTCGTATAATGAACACTACTGTTTCTTATCCCGGCAAGGTGTTTCTTTATATCAATACATAAATCACTTACATCCAATTTGCCGAAATCTGATACTTTATTGTTCTCCGGCAATTTACTGTTTTCTGTACCCCAGCGGCTGTATCCGCCCCAATACTGCAAAATATTTTTCTCTGCATTATCTCTTATTACTTCAGAATTTCTAAATTCCTTATCGCTGTATTGCAATACATCACTGTTATTATCTTTTTTCGTTCTGTAATCCGACTTTATAACTGATTTTGCAAAAATATCTGCCGCAAAAGTAACATAAGCAGCAATATTTCTATCCAGTTCTTCTTCTGCCTTTATTCTTTCGTAATCAAATGATGTAATACCTTTTTCATATTTTTCTGAAACAATACCAAATCTTAAATCTGTTACTGCTTCATTTTTATTAAGCATATCTAACTTGTCTTTCATTGTGAAATGGTACACACCTTTTCCCAAATCAATATATTTAGCAGCTAAATATGACAAAAAATCTTTCCATAAATAATCGCAAATATATGCACATCCTAATCTTTCTTCTGATATTTTAGATTTTTTTGAAAATAATGTCTCTATAACACCTTCAAAATGTTGAAACCAGAATATACTTTCATCATCGCATAGCTCTGATGATGCATTTCTGTAATGTTCAATATTTGCCTCTCTGATTTTTATTTCCAAATTCTGCTTTCTCTTATCAGTGCAACTATTTATATCAAAAAACATTTTATTATCTGAAATATTATATTTACTCCAGCTCACCTTACTCAACCCAGAATCTTCTTTAATATTCTCATATTCTTCTATCCCAGCAACATATAGTATTATTTTCTTTCTGATATCATACATCAGTTCTCTTTGTCTTGATGAATCTGCATATTTAATAAGATATTCCCATAACGGCTTTTTCTTTGTGTCTGCAATTGACAATTTTAATAATTTGTTACCATCAATATCTTCAACTTTAACCTTAGTATTCTGGTTTGAAATGGACTTTACCAATAAATCTGTATTCTTAGTTCTTTTGTCTTCTTTCATATAAGAAAATAATATATACATCTCATATTTTTCTTTTTCATCCGGCTCTCTCTGACCCTCAAGACAATAGAATCTCATCGACTTTTTTACTAATTCCGGTAAATTATATGTTTTTATCTCTCCTGATTTTGTTTTATAACTTACATCTTTTCTTAAACTTTTTCTCAGAGAACAATTAACCAGAGCTGAAATAACAATATTCTGCTCATTTTGTGGAATTGCAATTTTTTCATATATGAATTTTTTTGATTTACTTTTTGTCTGTTTATCATAATATTTATTCTTATTATAAACATTATCTCTATCTGTTCTGTAATTAACCGCATCATTTGTTTTCGGATTTTGAATATCCGGAATAAACTGCATCGCTTTATAATTAAATGATTTATTATTCACATATTGTTTTACAAAATTGATATAACATCTCTTTAAATTATTAGCATACCTCTGCAAATTCTTATCTATTATTACTTTCTGATTATTAAATGGCGTATACAGCCTGCTCTTTTTATCTAATGCCTCATTAACTACTTTTCCTGTTTCAGCTATTACATCATTATAATTACCATTTTTATCTTTTTGTACTGGTGCTTCATACAAAATTCCCCCTAGCTCTGATTTGTCACCATTTAAAGCAACCGCCGTTCTTCGATGATTTACTTTCGATATCTTCATAATAGTAATATTCTTCTCCCTTTTCATCCGTAGCAATATTTTGTATTCTTTTTTATAGAATACTTTTTATTTTATAAATTGTCAATGATTATTTAACACATTTGTGTGAAAATATAATTTAACTTATTACAATAACAAAAAAGAACCCAATCCTTCAAAAAAGATTGAGTTCCTTGACTTAGTGCCTAGAGCCGGAATCGAACCAGCGACACGAGGATTTTCAGTCCTCTGCTCTACCGACTGAGCTATCTAGGCGTAGTAGCGGGGACAGGATTTGAACCTGTGACCTTCGGGTTATGAGCCCGACGAGCTTCCGAGCTGCTCTACCCCGCGTCATCTATAACTATTGTATTCATATATGATGAAGATTATTCATCAAATGGGCGGAGAAGGATTCGAACCTTCGAAGGCAGTGCCAGCAGATTTACAGTCTGTCCCCTTTGGCCACTCGGGAATCCACCCATAATTCCTAAGTCAGTCTGCTAACTCAGGAAACTTTTTGCATTTTATCATATATATCTTATCTTGGCAAGTGTTTTTTACAATATTTATTAATTAATAAAACATATTAACCGAAGTAATACGAAATCCCTTATATTTCTTAAAGTTATCATTGCTAATAGCTGATGTGTAATCATATATATTAACAGTTTCTTCTGGCACGAAAGATATCTTTACAATACCATCATTTCCTACAATATCTGCTGGTATCTTTAAAGTATTAAGGTTATCATTCACCTTATCTTCTCTTTCCCTGTCACCATATTCATTCTTATGGTACTTAACCGCTCCCTCTGTTTCATTATATGCAGTTATAGTTCCAATATATTCATCATTAGCATATACTTTAGTATCTGTATTATAGCTTGCACCATACACTTCAAGCACAATGTCTTTCTCAACTCTTGTTACAAATCTGTAATAAAGTGCTGCCTCATTACCTTTATTAGTATATATCCCTGTATGAAGTGAATAGAAACCCTTTGTGTATCTGTAAGGAATGTTCAATGCAGAAGCTATTGTCTTATCCTCATCTTTATCAGCTGTAGAATTATCATCAGCATCTTCTGATACATAATTATTCTCTGCTGCTAACATTTTTTGGAAATATTTATCAATGGCAGAATCTCTGTTAGACTCCACACTATCCTCATTAACCTCATCAGCCTCTTCTTCATCATCTGTTATAATATCGCCATAAAGCTTCTGTTCTTCTAATAACTTTTTATATTCTTCAAGCTTTGATATATCATATATCTCTGTATTACCAAAGTAATAGTCAAGACCATTTTCACCCGGCCACTTAGACAATTCACCATCCACATAGTAAAGCTTATATTCATCTGATACATCAAGCTTACTGCCAAGCACAAGCGTTGCAAGATAGAACACTGCAAGAATCACAACAATACTATATGCAATTATATTAATACATTTTTTCTTATTATTCATCCCAACTCTCCTTTTCTACGCCGTAAATGCGTTGACACCTGCTGTAAACCATAACCATATAAGAAATGCTTCCATAACTACTGCAAGAAATACCGCCAGCCACTTTAAGTCTTTCTTATCTGCAAAATAATCATATAAACCAATGTATACAACATAACTTCCAGCTATAAATCTGCACATTGACATAACTCCGCCCGTAAAAGGAATTATAAGTGTTATGACAGCAAATAGAACTTCTGAATAATATCTACATTTAAGCATATATACATACACGATTATTGCCAGTATCATAACCAGCGGAATCCAGTATCTTTCTGCATATATATTATTAAAGAAATCCCATATCATATTACCTATCCAGCCAGCACCATCTTCTCTCCATGCTGCCTGCACATTTCTGAACGCCCACGCATCTCCTGTCACATAATACAGATGCATCATATTAACAAATATGCCTGCCGGACATAAGAATACCTGCAATATCTTAACTGGATTTTTAAACATATGTACTATAAAACTGCCAAGCTTTCCAAATGTTATCCTGCCCTCATATAAATCAAGGTACATCTGCAATACGAGCGGGAATACAAGTATAACACCAACTATTCTTGTACAGCTTGCAAGCATAGCCGCAGCTGCTGAAATCCAGTAATTATTAATATTGCCCTTTTCTTTTTTTAGATAGTAAAAGAACACTGCAATAAGCATCATAAATAATGTTTCTGAATATACACAATGAAGATAGAATGAGTATGGTCCCATATAGACAAGAACCACTGCAAAATATCCTAATCTGTCAGGCTTATAAAGCCTTACTGTCTTAACAAGAAATATCCCCATTATATACACATATATTAAGCTGAGAAATATTCCTGCCTGTGCATAATTAAGGAAGAAAAATATGTATTTAAACAATCTTATTGATACTGGAAATAAAGGAAAGAATGCCCAGTTAGCCTGTCCATCTCCCGGCTTTATGCTTCCAGAAAGACTATATCCTTTTTCAGCAATCTTAATATACCAATCTGCATCGCCACCAAGAAACATCTTAGCAAATGTAATATTATTGCCAAATGCTGAATTGGTAACACAGCCAATAAATATATAAAATAGTCTTGATACAAGCAAAATCAAAAGAACATTTTTCGCAATCTGCTTATTCTCTTTAGTAGCAATCCTGTTCCATAATCCAACCGCCTTCTCCTTCATACGTTTACCTTTCTTCTTAATTAGTAAATACGGATACACAATAACGAAACATTAAAGTTGTTGGGTTCTGACCCTGACATTATAACCATTTCTATTCGTTACCTGTAGCCTGTTCCTGTTCTTTTAAATATTTAATATACCTTTCCACAGCATTCTGCCAGATTGGAAGCGGTGTAAATCCTGCCTCTTTAAGCTTTGATTTATCTAATCTTGAATTAAATGGCCTTGCCGCCTTTGAAAGGCCATATTCTTCTGTGGATACCGGAATAACCTTAATATCCATTCCAGCCTGTCTGTATATTTCACACGCGAAATCATACCACGAAATATAGCCACCCTCATTAGTTGCATGATAATATCCATATTTCTCTGTAGCTATCATATCAACTAATAATACTGCCAGATCAAGTGTATATGTTGGTGTTCCTATCTGGTCATTAACAACTCTTACAGTCTCGTGGTTCTTTCCAACCTTAATCATTGTCTTTATAAAATTATTGCCATTAGCACCGAATACCCATGCTATTCTTACTATAAAATATTTTGAAAGTGTATCAGCAACCGCAAGCTCACCCTCAAGCTTAGTCTGTCCATATACATTAAGCGGCTTGTATTCCTTGCAGTCCGGCTCCCAAGGCTTCTCACCCTGCCCATTAAACACATAATCTGTGCTTATATATACCATTTTACAATCAAGCTTCTTAGCCGCCTTTGCAATATTAGCTGTCCCTTTTGCATTGACAGCTCTTACCTTCTCAACCTTGTCATCATCTTCTGCCATATCTACTGCCGTCCACGCCGCACAGTGTATAATAACATCTGGTGATACACTGCTTATAACCTCATCTACAACAGCCTCATCTGTTATGTCCATCTTGACATATTCCATTGTTGTAACAGCACTATTATCCTGAATACCACTGTAATTATCAGCTATATCACTTCCTATTCCTGTGTACCCTCTTTTATCGAGTTCATTCATAACGTCATGACCTAACTGACCTGACACTCCTGTTACTAATACTTTCATACTTTCTCCTTAATGTCTTATATTATCTTTAAATCTAATTACTTGTAATGAAATCATACACAACTTTTCCAAGTCTCTCAGGTGCATATCTTTTAACTACATTTGCATATGCTTCTGTATCAACCTCTGTATTATATGACAATAATTCATCTGCAAGATTGTTTATCTGCTCATATTCATTACATCTTATATTAAATGTATTAATATTGCCGTCTGTAATCTCATCAAATATAGGAAGATTACTTGCTATAATTGGCTTTTTAAAACGCATAACCTCAATAATCGGCATACCAAACCCCTCGGCCTTCGACGGAAACACAAAAGCTGACATTGAGGCATACAGCTCGTGCTTTTTATCGTGGGTCACATAATCAAGATAAGTTATATCTTCATCTAACATCATTGCCGACCTTACAATCTGGTTAATCTCTTCTTCCTGCATTTTTCCACCAAGAATAAGTTTCTTCTTTCCGCCCCGGTTCTTATATTGCAAATAGCCTTTTATAAGAAGGTCAACGCCCTTTCTTTTCTCCATATTGCCAACATAAAGAAAATAATCATCATCTTTATTATCCCATTGTTTCTTAACAGGATTAGATATTATATAAGCATTAACATTCGCTATGCTCTTAGCTTCCGGGAAAAATTCTTCCGTTGTACTTTTGGTCTGTTCTGAATTATATAGAATCATATCTGTATTCTTAAGTGTCTTTTTAAGATTGTACTTAAAATACATACTATATACTTGTCCGAAATATTCAACATATTCTATTGGAAACATATCGTGTATTGTAATCATAGTCTTAAAGCTACCGCCGAGGTTAATCGGAATTATCGTATTAACTTCCCAGAATATATCAGGCTTAATAATATCAAGCTGCTTTTTCACATATGCAAAATAAGCATAAACTCCGGCACTCTTATACACCTGTTTTCCCTTTGTATATACTTTTATTCCATTTTTAATAAATGACTTAATATATTCACTCTCTGCAACATCTGATATAAGAACGAATTCCAAATCCTCATATTTCATAAGCTGCTTAAGAAAGTCATTAAGATACATTCCCACTCCGCTTGGTCTGCTGCCAAGCGTTCTTGCATCAACCGCTATCTTCATCTTTTTAATCCTTATTCTGCATATTTGTCCATAATTCCTGCAATTATATGGGCTGACCTGTCCCACGAATGATTTGAAAGTACATTCTGCACTGCCTCGTCACTCACCTTATTCTTTTCTAACAGCTCATCTATATTCACATCAGGCTTATGACAGTTGACATATGTAGCCGCATTTTTGTAAATCTCGTGCAACACCGGAATATCACCAAGAACAATCTCAGCTCCCATACAGAGTGCCTCCATAGGTGGTATTCCAAAGCCCTCATAGGTTGATGGGAATAAAAATGCTTTGCAGTATTTCATAAGTGCTCTCGCCTCTGAATCCCTGGCATAACCAATCGCCACTACATTGCCAAGCTTTTCTATTCCAGACCTGTCCCCAAGACTTTCACCTGCTATTACATATGTACTTTCTGGGTGAAGCTTCGCATTATTAAGAATCCAGTTAAGATTCTTATTAGGTGCTAATGAAGCCATATACAGATAATATTTATGTCTTTTTATTCTTGAAGCATACTTGTCAAATATACTCTCGTCTATGCTGTTCACATCAAAGTGCTGCCAGCCATTGCCTGCAACTACTATTTCCTTACCATGGGTATTATAATTATCAATGATTTCTTTTCTGGAAAACCCACTGACCGTTATTATCGCATCAGCACTCTTAAAGGCTTTAAGATACATAAGCTTTCTGAACAATATCTCATGCCAGTCACCCGGCTCTCTAAAGAACTCCTTATGTGTCTTAAATGCTATGTCGTGTACCGTAACTATTCCATTTTTCATAAACAGTGATACTTCATTACATAAATATACAGGCTTAGCCTTCTGCTTGTCCACATATCTCTGAAACGTGAACTGTTCCCACATTCTTCCAGATTTTCCAGCCAATATAACAATCTTAATGTTATTATAGTGTGTCTTATAGCTGTTAATCTCCGCAGATGTACCTTCTGAATCAATCTCGGGCACAGCTATCTCAACCTCGTAAGGCTTATCCGCCATATATTTATCAAGTTCTTTTGTTATTTGTCTTGCGTACCTCTGGACACCTTTAATATGTCCATACAAAAAGCTTCCATCAATAATATATTTCATAGTAACCTCTTTTTGCAGTTTCTTATTGTATATCATTATCCGATACATGGTCAGGCTTATAAGTTGGAACGAATTCCTTTACAAGCCGTCTTACTGCCATCGCATCTTCTTTGTAAGCTGTTTCCTTAAGGACTTCTAGCTTGTCCTCAAAATTGTCTTTATCAAATTCAATAGGCTTGCCTATATGAATAAGCTTATTCTGTGTATCCTGAAGCCCTTCCTCTGCCATAAGAAGTTCTTCATATAACTTCTCACCAGGTCTTAAACCAGTATATTTAATCTCCATATCCACACCAAGTGTGTAACCTGATAGTCTTATAAGATTCTTTGCAAGGTCATCTATCTTTACCGGCTCACCCATATCAAGAATAAATATCTCACCACCCTTGGCGTATGCACCCGCCTGAATAACAAGCGACACGGCCTCCGGTATTGTCATAAAATATCTTATTATATCAGGGTGTGTAACTGTAACCGGACCCCCTGCTGCAATCTGCTTCTTAAAAAGAGGAATTACAGAGCCATTGCTTCCAAGTACATTACCAAATCTTACGGCTACGAATTCTGTATTAGATACTCCATTATAATACTGAATTATCATCTCACATATACGTTTTGTCGCACCCATTATATTAGTCGGATTAACGGCTTTATCTGTACTTATCATTACAAATCTCTTGGTATTATATTTGTCTGCCATTCTTGCAAGATTCCAGGTACCGGCTACATTATTCTTAACTGCCTCATTAGGGCTTCCCTCCATAAGCGGAACGTGCTTATGTGCCGCTGCGTGATATACAATATCCGGTCTGTAATGTGAGAATATCCACTCAAGTCTTGTGTTATTTCTTATTGAACCAATAAGCGTCACCACATTGGCATAAGGACAATTCATCTTTAATTCCTGCTGTATATCATAGGCACTGTTCTCATATATATCAAATATAATAAGGCACTTAGGGTTATGCTTGACTAACTGCCTGCAAAGCTCAGAACCAATTGAACCACCGCCGCCTGTTACAAGAACAGTCTTGCCCGATACATATCCAAGAATTGACTCCACATCAACATTGATAGGATCCCTTCCAAGTAAATCGTCCACATCAACATTTCTGATATCCTGAACATTAATCTCGCCGTCCATCATCTGATACACGCCAGGTATAATCTTTAAATTACAGTTAGTTTCTTTACAGATATTAAGTATCTGTCTTTTAGTTTCCTGCGATGCTGATGGAATAGCAAATATTATCTCATCTATCTCATAGTATCTTGCATATTCCTTAATACGCTCCCTTGTTCCAACAATCTTAACGCCTCGTATATACTTTCCAACCTTTTTAGGGTCATCATCAATAATACATACAACCTTGGAATTATCAAGGTATCTTGAATTAGCAATCTCTCTCATAAGAACATTGGTAGCCTCACCGGCACCAATTATCATAATCTTAATCTGCTCTGATGTATGTCTGTATTCCTGTAAAAGTGTTCTTATAAGCCTGTACATAAAACGGCTCGCACACATTGCAACTATAAGAAATACTACTGACATAAAATAACAGGCTCTAGGAAGCGGTGTTCCCATAACTGTTGTAAGACAGACGTGTGCCACCTCCGATACAATACAAGCCTCAACTATCTTATAAAGCTCGGCTATACTCGCATACTGCCACAAACTGTGATACATTCTGAAACACCAGAATATAAGCAGTGTTATAAGTGTAAATGGTACGCAGGTACTCTTAAAATTCTGTATATATTGTGACTCTATCGCCGCCAGATCAACGTTAAACCTCATTACCAGCGATATAAATACACAGCCGTTAACAAGAATTATATCTGTTATTATAAGAAAAAAGCGTCTGACTATTAACTGTAGCTTATCTTTCCTTGTCTCTTCCATAATTAACCTCTTTTTGATTTATCCATAAGTCCTGCTATTGTGCCTATTCCATAACTTAAATGAAGAAGCAGGAATAATACAGGAAGACAGGCATTAGTTATATTTCTTTTATCTTCAGCTTTAAATGCAGATACTGCCGCCATACCAGATGCCATTAAAGCATAGAGCACCCACATAACAGTTGTAAGCACTACTGTTACTTTTCTTAATGCCGAAATACCTTTTCCAAGTGTATGGTTGTGCCTTTTCTTAATGCACTCTGCAAGTCCTGTCGCTCCAATAACCGAACCTGAAGCTATTATTGCACTTACAAATGCAAATGGCACAAAATGATATATGCTAAGGCACTTAGGACATACCTTGCTTGTCTTTCCTATCCAGTAGCCGTTAGCATACTTCTGCTTAAGCATTGCCTTAAGACTGCTTCTTGTATACTGGTATGATATTATATCAGGGTCAAAGCACAGCTTATATCCAGCTTTTCTCATTCTATAATGAATTTCATTATCTTCTGTACGCACAAGTTCCTCATTAAAGAAACCAACCTTTTCAAATACTTCTCTTCTATATGCTGCGTGAAATAACGATTTAACATAAGTCTTTCCAGGATTATTCCTGTATGAAGCAATGCTTGAACCAAACATACTGCTCTCTGCAAGAAGAAGTGTCTCCTTAAATGGAGTTGGCTTGTCTATTATGTTAGGTCTTTGTCCACCACATATATATTCGCCTGTTTCAAGCACCCTCACATTCTTACTGACAAAATCCTCTGGAATTACAGCGTGTGCATCTACCTTTATTATCGCATCACCCTTATATTCCCTCAATGCAACGTTCCAGCCTGATGGAAGTGTCTTTTTAGGATTGTCAAGCACTACAACACTTCTGAATTCATCTTTATTATCAAGTGCAAATTCACACATAAGTGCTCTTGTATTATCAGTTGATGCTCCGTCTACAAGCACAACCTCCATATTGTTATGGTCATAATCCTGATTTTTAATACATTCTAATATTCCATTAATATTCTGTTCCTCGTTATATGCAATAACACACATAGTAATAAGCATATCAGACATTTATTATCTCCTTCTACTCTTTGTCACTGAAAGCCTCTCGCTTCCAACAACCGATTCAAATGTATCCCAAAGCACCCTGCAATCCTCTGCAAAACCAAACTTTCTTAATGCCTCAAGATTATACTTCATCTTCGCAGGAAGTACTTCCTCAACATACGCTTTATCCGGATTGGCGGCATTGCCTAATATTTTATCTTCATCTTTATAAGCTATGCTTGTTCTTGATGTAAGCCCAGCCGGCAAAAGCAGTGTTGCATACATTTCTTTAGAATACTGCTTTACATACTCAGGCACTTCCGGTCTTGTGCCGACAAGTGTCATATCTCCTGCAAGAATGTTAAATAACTGTGGGAATTCATCAGCTCTTATCTTTCTTAAAAGCTTTCCCATTCTTGTTATTCTTCTGTCATTATCCACAGTCACAGAAGCACCAAGCTCATTAGCATTAACAACCATTGTCCTGAACTTGTATATCTTAAATATTCTTCCATACTGTGTAACTCTTTCCTGTCTGAAAAATACAGGTCCTCTTGAATCACATTTTATAAGTATTGCAATTATTAACATCGGCAATGCAAGCACAGCAAGCATTATTGATGCAACTACGATATCAAATAATCTCTTCACCATTAAAGAAGCTCTACGTTTATTAACTATATTGTAATATTTTCTTACTTCCCTTGTTCTCATAAACTTTGGAAGCTCATTCCATTTTCTAAGCTGCATACCAACCTCTTTTCTGCCAGTCTGTTAAACCTGTTATTTAAGGCTGTTAAAATTCTCTATAACATATTCTATCTGTTCATCTGTAAGATTAGTATGAAGTGGAAGTGTGACTTCATTGTGATACATTTCAAAAGATTTTGGGAAATCTTTTATATCAAAGCCAAGCTGCTTATATGCTGTGTGCATAGGAAGCGGCTTGAAATGTACATTCGTTGCAATTCCTGCTTCTGCCATTCTTATTATAAACTGGTTTCTGTCTTCTACATCTCTTCCAAGGAGTCTTGTAAGAAACAGATGTCCACTTGATGAATATTCATCTGTATAATGGCACAGGCACTCAACATCATCTGCCTTAATACCCTCTGTATACATATTAATCATCTGCTTTCTTCTTGCAAGCATCCCCTCATATCTTGTCATCTGAGCAAGACCTATGGCGGCTGTTATATCTGTCATATTACACTTATAAAGTGGTGCAATAATGTCATATTCCCACGCACCAAGCTTAGTCTTTGCAAGTGCATCCTTTGACTGTCCGTGAAGGCTCATAAGCATAATCTTTTTGTATATTTCTTCATCGTCTATTCCGTCAAGTTCTCTCCATACAAGGCCTCCACCTTCACCTGTTGTAAAGTTCTTAACAGCATGGAAAGAAAATGATGTAAAGTCCGCACATTGTCCGCTCTTATGTCCATTTCTTGACGCACCATATCCGTGTGCCGAATCAGCAAGTATAAGAACTCTTCCAAGTGCCTCCTGATAAGCATTAGCCGGCTTAAATAAAGCCTTCTTGCTCTCAAGTATTGCCCTTATCTTATCATAATCGACCATTACACCAGCTATATCCACTGGAATAACTGCCTTGGTCTTCTCTGTTATGGCTGCTTCAAGCTCATCATAATCAAGATGATAAGTTCCCTCCTGCACATCAATAAGCTTTAAAGTTGCACCAACGTGGCATACAACACTTGCTGATGCTGTATATGTGTATGCCGGAACTATTACCTCATCTCCCGCTCCAATTCCGAATAATCTAAGAGCCGTCTCCATACACGCTGTAGCTGAATTAAGACACGCACCTCTCTTAGTGCCAGTAAACTCTGCCATCTGTCTTTCTAATTCCTTGGTTCTTGGACCTGTTGTAATCCAGCCCGACCTTAATGCTTCGCTTACTGCTTCAATTTCCTTTTCTGATATATCTGGTGGTGAAAATGGTATATTCATCTTTTTTGTCATTATTATCCTTCTGCCTCTTTTCTATACATTCTGCATAATCTAATTAGAAGATGTGGCTGTAGGCGTTGTTACCGTTGGCGTCTGTACAGTCGCAGTCTCACTTGTCTTTGTCATATCCGGAAACGCATATGTCATATCACCTGCTGTATTAGGTATTGATATAGTATAGCTTACTGTATTATACCCAGATTGTGACAATGTTATAGTCTTGTTGCCACTTGATTTGCTAAATGAGCAGGGAACAACACCTATGTATACACTATCTACATACAAAGCCGCTCCTGATGGTGCTGTTATATTAACACTATAACCATTAGTAAGGCTCGCTGATGTCGTCTTTGCTGTTGTTGACGAGCTTGTACTTGTCATATCAATGACCTTAGTCTTGTAATCTGAATTAACCGTAAATGTCTCTGTATAAGTTTCATAATGGTTAGCCTGTAATGTAAGTGTATGAGAACCATATGTTAATGACACAGGCTTTGAGTAATCAACTTCACTTCCATCTATTGCCATAATTGCATTCTCTGGTGTAACTGAGAAGTTGATTGCACCCTTTTTAGCTGAAAGCTGCTTATATTCTGAGAAATCAAGCGTTGAAGTCGCATCTTTCTTAATAGTTACTTTCTTGGTTGCTGTCATATCTGCACTCTGAAGCTCAACATCATAAGTACCAACTCCGACAGTAAGCATCATATCCTGTGTAACACCATACAAAAGACTGCTTCCTAATGTCACATAACCACCTACAAATGCATCTATTCCTGTCAGTTCCAGATATCCGTGCCCATTATCAACCGATATTGAGTACAGCTTATCATCAATTCCTCTTAACGTAAGTTCATCTTCCTTTACAATCTGTGCAATGCTTATAAGATTACCTCCAGAGGTTACTACCGTATAATCCCTGTAATTAAGCGTAGTCTGTCCAATCACCACACTCTTAGAGCTTTCATCAAGCTCTATATCCGTAACTGATGTCCTGCTCCACGCATTCTTTGAACCATATATCTTGGTTGCCTTGCCATATTTGTTGCAGTATACATCATATATCTCTCCGGGCTGTATCAATGTCGCCGCCTTAAGCTTTCCATAAGCATCCTGTATATCAGTACCACCTGTATACATTACTGAATATTCCGTTCCAGTTTCAACATCAATAAAATGTATATTCTTAAGCGTGGTATCTATTGACGATACTATCCCCACTAGTGTTGCATTGTCACTGTTCTTGGCTATGTCTGTTACATTGCCCTTTTTCTTCGCTGGTGTAATTGAACTGCCCGGTACAATCGCTCCGTTACTTCCCGATGTTCCACAACCTGTCTGGCATATTATCATAATGGCAGTCATTATAATAACTGCCATTCTCTTTACAACCGAATATGGCTTAACTATGTTAAACAGATGTGTCCTGCTTCTTGTAATACCACTTTCGTTCTTTGTTCTATTAGCTTTATTATATATAAATGTATGTTTCATTCCCTGTATCCTGATTATAATCGTTTATTGGCTATACCTATGGGAATTTTACCACACACAGCATATTTTATCAATTAATTCTCTTCTTCTTTCATTCTGCTCAATAACCTTCCTTAGTTTATCTACATTTTTATCTGGAATCCACGATTTATTACTATTAATATACTGGTTAATTATCTTCCAGAATTTCTCCGGATATGACAAAAGTGTCATAAGAAGTTCAAGCTCATTATCATCAAGAGGACATATTCTGTCATATTCATCAAGAAGCCTGTAGAACACACTATTTTCCCAGTTATACTTCTCCATAACTTTTCTTATGAACTGGTACAAATCACTAATCTGGCACTCATTCTTATATCTGTCAAAATTAACAACATAAGTATCCTTTCCACCGATAAGCACATTATGGTAAGTATAGCTTCCATGCGAAATCTCTCCATTAACCGCCGCATCTAGAAGCCTCTCATCAAATCTTTCGTCCATAAGCCTCTCGCTTGCATTGCACGCCTCCTCATAATAGTCACCGATATGCTTAAATGCCAGCTGCTCAAATGTCTGTCTGCCTTTTTTCTGCTTAAGATAATTGTATGCTTTCTTTAATTCCCTTGTGTGCTTCACATATGTCTTTCTTAGTGCTGTTTCCTTCCTGTTCTGGCATGCCTTAAGCTCTGCCTGTGCATACTCCTTGTACTCTGTCTCACCACATGGATTAATCTTAAGCTCGCTTCCAGCCTCCCTTAACGCCATATGAAGATACGCCATCATACTCACCGCTCTGCACATATCCCCCATATCCTTTACATCACTTTCCTTCGCATCAAACCAGTCTTTTAAAATATATCTTCTGCCGTCCTCATCCTGCGACACAAGCTGTCCCTCATTATTTCTTACATATGTATCTGTATTGCCAAATCCCGCTGATTTTAATATCTGTGTAATATTATTCTCCCTCTCATAATACTTGTCAGGCTTCTCACACTGGGTAAAAAGCTTATACCCCTGTCCAGTTGCAATAATAATACCGCCCCTGCCTCTTATCATACGGTTAATGCTGATATTATATTGTTCTAACACCTTTTCTGATTTCTCATTCACGAATATACCCTCCAATCCAACTAGGCCTACTTATCATATGCATGTGTTCAATAAAAAATGCTTTGCCATTCAGTGACAAACATAGTTTTTTTTGTTAAAATTATGGGCAGTAATAATGCGAACTATTGCAAATTTTATATAGCCAAATAACAGATTTAAAGATTTAAAAATGAAATCAAAATAATAATTTAAAGATTGGTAATTAAGTATGGATTATAGTAATTTTAAAATTGATATGCCTAATGACGTTGAATTTATAATCAACACAATTAAAAGCCACGGCCATCAGGCTTATGCTGTAGGTGGCTGTGTCCGCGATTCTATTATGGGACTCACTCCTAATGACTGGGATATAACAACCTCTGCACTCCCTTCCGATATCAAAGAATATTTCAACAAGACAATTGATACCGGAATTGAACACGGCACAGTAACAGTTATGTTGCACAATGTTGGATATGAGGTTACAACCTACAGAATTGACGGCGAGTACAAAGACGGCAGACACCCATCTTCTGTTGAATTCTCCGACAGGCTGACAGACGATTTATGCAGACGTGATTTTACAATAAATGCTATGGCTTACAATAATATAACTGGGCTTGTCGATGAATATGGCGGAATAGACGATATTAATAACCGCATAATAAAATGCGTTGGCAACCCAATTGAGCGTTTTACAGAAGATGCTTTAAGAATGATGAGAGCCATAAGATTTTCTGCACAGCTTGGCTTTACCATTGAACCGGATACATTTAAGGCTATTGAAAAGCTTAACCGCAATATAGATAAAGTCAGTATGGAACGTGTATGCGTAGAACTTAAGAAGACTCTTTTATCAGATAACCCTGATTATTGCAGTCTTTATGCAACAACAGGTCTTTTTAATAATATTCTGCCTGTAATAGCAGATAATCTTACCGGCAGATATGCCAAGAAGCTGCTTCTTACCTGCAAATATACTGATAATGAGCTTCCACTTAGATTAGCCGCAATTCTTTTTGTATGCTCACCTGATGAGGCAAGAACAGCTTTAAGAAATCTTAGAATGGATAACAAGACTATTGATACTGTTGTAAAGATATTAACATACACCCCGCTTCACATTGATGAAACTGAACCTGCTGTAAGGGAAGCACTTCATCAGTGTGGACGTGACATTTTTATGTTAGTAATAAGATTACAGCGTGCTTCTATTAAAGCAAGTGAAGAGATTACATTTATAAGTAACCCTGCCAAGTATAACCATCTGAATAAATTACAGCGTATGGCAGATGATATACTTGAAAGAGGTGACTGCTTTACAATAAAAGACCTTGATATAACAGGAGTTGACCTTATCGAATATGGTCTTAAGGGTGCAGAAATCGGCAATACACTTAATACACTGCTTGATATTGTAATTGAGAACCCTAAGCTTAATGATAAGGCTACTTTAATTGCACTTCTTGATAATTTAAAGTAGTCATATGTGCACCAATCACAGGTGCTTTCCTAATACATAAAAAGGCTCAGCCCTAGCTGCTGGAATTATCCATCAGCTTGAGGCTGAGCTTTTTATATGACAAATATTTTTGATATTCTGTATATAGCACAACAGTTTCCTGCACTATTTTAAAATGCTGCATTTTTAAACACTATGTTATCTTAAAACATCGTATTTATCAGACAACTATCGCTTATATTAATACTTCATATAATCCTTAATAACATTATGGTCTTTAAGAACCTTTTCAATTACAGTTCCCTTTATCCTTCTAAGTAGTGGTTTCTTAATGTTATCAAGCACGCCAGGAAGTTCTATTTCAAGAGGTGACTTGCCGTCCATAAGCTTAACAGAAGCATCTAAGAGATCTCTTACATCATATACGCTTCCCCATACTTCTGGAACGCCCCTGTCTACGCCAAGAAGTCCGTATACAGCCTCCATAGCTGTTCTTACTGAATATTCTGTTGTGAATATAGTATCTCTTGGTGTCTCAGCAAACTGTCCAAGGAATGCAAAGTTCACACAGCCATCTGGTATAACGTCTGGTCTGTCACCTTTTCTTCTTGGCATAAAGAATGCTGTGATATAAGGCATCATCGTAGGTGTTGTATTGCAGTGGTTCTTAGCAAGTTCATCTATTTCATCTACTGGTATTCCAATATGGTATAACCACTCTGCTGTAATCTCTTGACCAGTACACTCTTTCATAGGCTTCTTGACATAATCACCAGCTACATCTGTAAATAAGCTGTATACCCATACGCATACTTCATCTTTCTTCTGTTCCTTGAACTGTCCCTGTCTGTTAATTGTCCAGCTAAGAAGCCAGCTTGAATCCTTACAGCTTACGATACCGCCTGTAACAACATTTCCTGTTCTAGGGTCTCTTTTACATATCTTCTTAATATGATCGATAATCTTTTCATCACTTGTTGTAACTGTAGCTGACTCCCAGTTAGACTTAGATACATTGCCACAGAACTTTTCTGGGTGTCCAAATGATGGATCCTGCTTTGCAATATTCTTCCAAAGACTCCAGCAGCCGCTTGTTCTTACCTCTGCATCTCCTACAGGTGCGTGAGTATGGTCACCATAGATTGTACT
>ERZ827512.193-NODE-193-length-97087-cov-19.543481_pt1 | contig 97087 bp, 114 predicted proteins | sample MGYA00519916_ERZ827512 | MGnify/ENA primary metagenome ERZ827512 (study PRJEB31778, sample SAMEA3449335) | human gut metagenome | biome: human gut; feature: human-associated habitat; material: faeces | place: United Kingdom | collected 2010/2012 ...
TTTTTCATTTTAATGTTTTATTAATTATAAATTAAATATATATTTTTGTATAATGATTGATTTTGTGCAATGTTATATATACTAATAATCTATTTCCCCTTAAAATAAAAAACAACTTCTTATAATTACATCATAATATAAGAAGTTGTTTTTTCATTAACGTTTTTCTTCTTTTGAAACAGCTTTTCTTAGTTTTATGATTTCCTCCACATTAATAAAACCTGTTTCTTTAGAACCGAATTTCTTAACTCCTGGACAGAGTTCTTCTGCAAGTTCTATTAATTTCTTGCAGTTTTCCCGACCACATACTCTAATGCTGTTGTCAGGGTTGAAGACCGTTTCATAACATTTTAAAAATTCTTGTTTAAGTGTTTCTCTTCTTTCTGATTGTGTCATTTGACTGCCTCCTCCTTTTTCTTTTCTAAATTTAAAAAAGAAAATCCTACTAGATATTCTAGTAGGATTATTATAACATGTATATCAATATTCTTCAATGTTTATTTAAACTTTTGTAAATAATTGTCCATTTTTTCAATAAATTCAATATTATTTTTTGTTTGAGTCATCTGACTTATAACTTGTTCTGTAACATCTGCAACAGGCATACTATTCATAGCTTTTCTTAATGCAAATACTGTTTCTTTTTCTTGTTTTGTTAATAATAAATCTTCTCTTCTTGTACCAGATTTATTAATATCAATCGCTGGAAAAATACGTCTTTCTGATAATTTTCTATCTAAATGAACTTCCATATTTCCAGTTCCTTTAAATTCTTCAAATATAACGTCATCCATTCTACTACCTGTATCTATTAAGGCCGTAGCTAAAATTGTTAAACTTCCACCATTTTCTATATTTCTAGCAGCTCCAAAAAACTTTTTAGGCTTGTGTAATGCTGCTGGATCAATACCACCAGATAGTGTTCTTCCTGAAGATGGAATAACTAAATTATATGCCCTTGTAAGTCTTGTTATACTATCTAAAAGAATAACTACATCTTTTCCTTGCTCAATTAATCGTTTAGCTCTTTCTAGTACCATTTCAGCAACCTTTACATGATGTTCTGGTAATTCATCAAATGTTGAATGTATAACTTGACCTTTAATTGAACGTTTCATGTCTGTAACTTCTTCTGGTCTTTCATCTATTAGTAATACAATTAATTCAACTTCTGGATTGTTTAGACTAATACTATTTGCAACTTTTTTTAATAGTGTTGTTTTTCCAACTTTTGGTGGTGCAACAATCATTCCTCTTTGCCCTTTCCCTATTGGACACATTAAATCTATAATTCTTGTTGCATAATCATTTGAAAGTGTTTCTAATTTTAGTCTTTCATTTGGATATATAGGAATTAATTCATCAAATCTTTTTCTTTTCATTGCCTTTTCAGGATGTTCTCCATTTACTTCTCCTACGAAAATCAATGATGGAAATTTCTCTCCTTCTCTATATCTAGAAATACCTTTTATAATATCTCCTGTATCTAATCTAAATCTTCTAATTTGAACCATAGATATATAGACATCTTTATCACTAGATAAATAATTTTCTCCTCTTAAAAAACCGATAACCATCTGGTAAAATATCAAGAATTCCTTCTACTATTTCATCATTTTCATTTGTTAGTTTATAATCAACGATAGGTTCACCATTTTCATCATAATGTTTCTCAGTAATTTCCTTTTCTTCTATTTCCATTGTTTCAGGTTCTATAATCTCTTCTTTCATTTTAGTGTTTTCATCAATATTTAAAATCTGCTTTAATACTATAATTAATTCATCTTTTTTTAATTTTGAAATATTTTTTATGTTATTTTCTTTAGCTAATTCTTTTAACTCTGCTAATGTCAATTCATTTAAATTTATCATGAATGCCTCCTATTCTTTATTTATTCATTCTCTATTTATTTAATTTTTATTTATTCTTTTTGGGGAACTATCTACGAATTAATAATGTTATTATAACATATTCTTCTATAATTTGAAACGTTTTTTACAAAAAAAGTAAAAAGTCATAATAAAAAGAATGTAATTTATTAATTTTACATTCCTTTATCTACATAAATTCTTTCATTTGGATAATACATATCTAATTTTTCCCTTGCTGTTTGCTCAATAAACTCTAAAGAATTTACATCTTCTTTCTTTTTAGCAAGTTCTTCTTTATTTTCTTCTTCTTGTTCTATTTTTTGTGATAATTCTTTACTTTCAGTACTATACTGATTTAGGGATTTTTGCTGATTTATTAATGTTATAATAGCATAAATTCCTATTATGAGTATTAGTAGTTTTTTATAAATCTTTTTGTTTTTCTTCATAAGTTAATCTCTCCAATTCTAATGTATAAATCCTTACGGATACCTATATAATATATTTCTACATAAATAATAAAAATCCTTCTTATTTTTTTAATTTTTTACATTATTTTCGATTTTCTTGTTTTGTTTTGACAATTTTAACATATTTTTGAATAAATTTGTAGAATTTTTCCTAATATTAATAATGATAAATGAAATAGGTTTGAACAATAACTTTCTTATTATTTTATATATGTATTTTAAAGGAGTAATTAGAATCTTAAATAAGCTCCCGATTATTCTTTTTAAAAAGTTAATTATTGCTACATTTATTTTTATTATATACTTACTAAATAATAACATATATGCAATTACACCAATTGCTATTCCTAAGAACATAAATAATCTGATTTCTCCATTATTAAATATAAAAATAGAATATAATATAACAATTCCTGTTAATATCCAAAATATAATATCTTCGATATAAGTTATAAAATCGCTTGTTCGAAATGATCTTCTTAATATTCTGAAAAAATCAAATAAAATTCCTATAACAATGCCATTTAATATAAAAATAAAAAATAAGTATGCTTGATTTGTAACCATTATCCATTTCCCCTTAAAGCAGATAAATATTATTTAAAGATTTTACTCATTAAGCTTCCTTTGTTTTTCTCTGCACTATTATTATCACTATATGCTAAAGAAGATATATCACCTTCAACAATTACTTCTGATGTATCTATGCTCAATTTGTTTATTCTAAGATTTTCTCCTTTAATTGTTAAAAGTCCTAGTTCAGTTTCAACTATAACAACTTGATCATCAAAACTCAAGACATCTAGCACTCCAGATATACTTAATTTTCCCCTGTTTTCTAATATAAGATTTTGTATCACACTTGTACTTATTGTTTTTCTTTCATCTATTGTCATGTCCCCTACCTCCTTATTCATTTTTTATTACTAAATTATAATATTCATAGTTTGTCTAGTTTAGAACTAAAAATAAGGAAATCCACCAGTAAAAGTTACTAGTGGATTATATTAGGTGTTGTATAATTATTTTCTATTATGGAAAACAACAGTATATTTCTTTGGGTAATAAGGAATATTCTGTTCATTTAATATGTTTTTATCAGCAGGCTTTAATTTTTTTGAAATGTAGTCTTTGCCATTTTTATTAGCATAGTGAAGTTCTCTTAACAACGGATTTTTTGTTTTATAATAAGTCTGGTTCTTTAACTTTCTAGTCCTTATCCGATATACTACCGGTTGTACTGTACCTCCTAACTTTTCAATCATCTCAATTTGTTCCTTATTTAGACCCCATAACTTATTTGGGTCTCTGTTTGCTAAAACACTATGTTTTAGCTTACTCATGTTGTAATTTTCTTTTTTCATAGAAGTCCTCCTTTTATACAAACACCTTTTAAGATTACACATCATATATATTATACCATATTGTATATATAATTAAAATACTTTTAGCTATTTTTTATTTTCAAATCAATATTTCATGTACTTTTTCTAATATATCATCATTTACTATATCTTTAAAAGTAATGCAAATTTTCGAATCTGAAACCTCAAAATTAAGTAGTTCTAATTTGTTTTCTTTAATTATTTCTAGTATATTTTGTATTTGCTCGATATTTCTAAGGATGCCATTTCCTACAATTGAAATTCTAGAAACTTCTTTTTTCACTATGCTCTTTATAGTATTTTCTTCTATATCATCTGTAATAACAGTTCCAGGTTTATTATTAAATGTAGATTTTGTTATAATTGGAATTTTAAATTTTTCTCCAATTTCTATACTTCGATTATGAAGTACTTTAGCACCTTCATTAGCTATTTCTTTCATTTCTTCATAAGAAACTGAAGGCAATTTTTTCGCCTTTTTAACTTTATTAGGATCTGCTGTATAAACTCCATCAACATCTGAAAAAATATAACAATTCTTAGCATTAAGTGCAGAAGCAATTGCAACTGCTGTTGTATCAGATCCCCCTCTACCTAATGTTGTTATATCCATATTTTCATTAATTCCTTGAAATCCTGCAATAATAACAATTTTCTCTAAATCTAACTCTTTTTGAATTCTTGAAGTGTCTATCTTTTGTATTGTTGCATTTTGGTTAGTATCATTTGTAAATATACCGAGCTTGCCATCCTGTTAATGATATTGCTTTATATCCCATATCGTTTAATAAAATTCCTAACTTCGAAATTGAAATTTGTTCTCCACTGCTAAGTAGAGTGTCTAATTCCCTATTATTAATATTAGAAGATAACTCATTTGCTTGTTTAATTAAATTATCTGTTGTTTTTCCTTGGGCAGATAATACTACAACTACTTTATTTTTTTTATCACATAATTCTATAATTTTGTTTGCTACTAATTTTAATTTGTCATTATCAGCAATTGAACTACCTCCAAATTTCACAACAACTGTGTCCATTTGGCCACCTCTTTTTTAAATATATAGAAAGCCTCATTTAATTATAAATATGGCTCTTTTCTATTATATGTATTTTGATTTAAAAAAGAAACCTTTAATAAAAAATTAAAAATGCTAAAATAAAACTTTAGCATCTTTATAATATTTATATTTTCATTCTTAAATAACTTTCTATAAAATCGTCAATCTCACCATTCATTACAGATTCTACATTTCCAACTTCATAATTTGTTCTATGATCTTTTACCATAGTATAAGGGCAAAATACATAAGAACGAATCTGACTTCCCCATGCTATTTGCTTTTGCTCTCCTTTTAAATCTTCGATTTTTTCTTTTTGTTCTTTTTCTTTTAAATCGAATAATTTGGACTTTAACATTTTCATTGCAGTTTCTCTGTTTTGCAACTGTGAGCGTTCAGATTGACAAGCAACTACTATGTTTGTTGGAATATGCGTAATTCTGACAGCTGATGATGTTTTATTTATATGTTGTCCTCCTGCTCCTGATGCTCTGTAAGTATCAATTCTTAAATCATCTTGATTGATTTCTATTTCGATATCGTCTGTTATCTCTGGCAAAACTTCAACAGATGCAAATGATGTGTGTCTTCTGCCTCCAGAATCAAAAGGTGAAATTCTAACTAATCTATGTACACCTTTTTCAGATTTTAAATATCCATATGCATTTTGTCCAATCACTTCAAATGTAACACTTTTTATTCCAGCCTCTTCACCTTCTAAATAATCTAGTTCTTTTATTGTATAATTATTTTTTGTAGCCCATCTTGTGTACATTCTATAAAGCATTTCTGCCCAATCTTGTGATTCTGTTCCTCCTGCTCCTGGATGTATTGTTAAAATAGCATTATTACTATCATATTTACCAGATAGAAGTGTTGAAAGTTCTAATTTTTCTAGTTCTTTTTGTAAAATATTTGTATTTTTTAATAAATCTCTTATAATTTCTTCATCTGGTTCCATTTTTAATAATTCAATTAATTCTTGTGAGTTTTCAATCTCATTTTGAATTTTACTAAAATCAGTACATTTTGTTTTCAGCTGTTTTATTTTGTTTAAGACATTAGATGAGTTTTTGGGATCATTCCAAAAATTCTCTTCTATTGTTTGATTTTCTAGGTCTGATAACTCTATTTTTAGTTTAGATATGTCAAAGAGACTCACCTAATTTCATTAATTTTTCTTTTAAATTCTGAAGTATCTTTGCAATCTCCTCTAATTCTATCATCTTATCACTCTCCTTATATTTTATTATATTATTTAAACTAAATTTATATAATGTTTAAGTGATCTAATAGTATCTTTAATCCAATAAATACTAGAATAAGTCCTCCAATGAATTCTGCTTTATTTTCATATTTGTCTCCAAATCTATTACCTATTTTAACACCTAATAATGATATTCCAAATGTTATTATACCAATAATCCCAACAGAAATCCATAAATTTGTTTTAAAAAACGCAAATGTTATTCCTACAGCTAGTGCATCTATACTTGTTGCTATTGCCAATACAATCATTACATTTATTAGAATTTTTATTAAAAGATTCTTTTATCATTTTTAATCCTATTATTGATAACAATATAAATGCAATCCAGTGATCTATTTGTGTTACTAAGTCTTTAAAAGTATAACCTAAAAAATAACCTATGACAGGCATTATTGCTTGAAATACGCCAAAGTATAGAGCAATTATAATAGCTTTACGCCAATCTAGTTTTCTCATTGATAAACCTTTACATACAGATACTGCAAAAGCATCCATTGCAAGCCCTACTCCAATTAAGACAATTTCTAATATTCCCATTTTTTCATTCCATCTTTATATAAAAAGACTTAATTTACATTTAATAAATTTGTAAACAAGTCTTATAATTATATATCTTTTTACTTTTTTTGACAAGATATTTCAATTAAATTTTGTTCTTAATGATGAATTAGCTACATATTTAAACACATTTTACTTTTATAATAATTTCTTCACTTTCGTTCTCAATTGTAATTGCTTCTTCTGTTTCTACAATTTTATTAATTTTTTGAATAAACTTTGCATCAGTAATCTTGTTGCAAATTCTAATTGTAACTGTGTTTTCTGTTTTTTTGCATTCAAAGTTGATTTCTTTTTCTTCTAGATTTAGCAAATATTCTATTATATCTACTAATACGTAAATTAGAGTTTTTGGATCACATTTTAATGATATATATTCTTCATCATATTTTAAGTTCAATTTTGCATTTTGGGTTTCTAAATTAATTTGAAATAAAGAATTTAAAATATCATCTAACATTTTTACTGTAAGAACTGATATTTTTTCAATCTCTAAAGTTTCTACAATTTTCATTAATTTATTTGTAGCTTCCTTTATATGTTGAGCATATTTATTTTTATCCTCTGATGATATATTTTCATCTTCTGATGTTATGCTATCTATTAATCCACCTATAACACAAACTCTATCTCTAACCTCACCAATAAATCTATATAAGAATTTTCCAAAAAATTCATTTCTATATTGTTGTGCTTCAAGTTGTTGCTCTTGTTGTCTTATTGTTTTGTATAAATGTGCTGTTTTTATTGCTGACTTTGTTAACAATATTAGTTCATCCTTACCTTTTATTTTGTCTATATATCCTTGTATATTTAATTCATCAATGATTTCTAATGGTGGAACTTTATCTGAATATCCTGTTCTTAATATTACAACTACTTCATTATTAAACTTTCTTAATTCTTTAATAAATTCATCTCCATTCATTTCTGGCATAAAGAAATCTAATAGCAACACATCTATGTTATTATTTTTCAAATATTCTAGTGCTTCATTTGGATTAGAAATACATTCTACCTGCATTCCTTGCAATCTTAAGCAATTCTTAGTTGAATTTAATACCTCCTCAACATCATCTACTACTAAAATTTTAGCATCTTTGTAATCAAATTTTTCCATTTATTTTTCCTCCTTACTATTATATTTTAATGGTAAATCTATATAAAATGTTGTACCTACATTCTCTTTAGTATCAAAATAAAGTTTACCTTTAAAACTACTTTCAATAATTGTATTTGAATAATACAGTCCAAAGCCTGTCCCATTTTCACCTTTTGTTGTTTTCATTTCTTTAAATATAGTATCCTTTATTTCCTTAGGAATACCTCCTGCTTGATCTATTATTTTTATAGTATATTTTTCACTGTTTTTATCTATAGCAATTTCAACTTTTCCTTTTTTACCTTTTTCTACATACGCATCTATACTATTTTTTATAAGATTGCCTATAACTCTATCTAACTTATTTTTTTCACCATATAATTCATAATCGTTATCTTTATTATATAGCAATTGGCAATTATTTTTTCTTAAAATACTACCAAAAAGTATTTCAATGCCTTCAATTAGTTCAACAAATGAAAAGCTCTCTTTTTCTGTGTCTGCAGTTGCCCTTATTTGATTTCTTACACCTGCAATAGTTTTACTCATTTTTTCTATGCTTCTATCTATATTATTAAGTACGTCTTGTAAGATTTCTTTTACTTCTGGACTAGCTTGAATTTTATCTGGCAATATATCATCTTTTAACATTCCAATGTCTAGTTGTATCGCAGATAGTGGTGAATTTAAATCATGTGCTATCCCACCTGCAAATTCTCCTAAAATTGCAAATTGTGCTTGCCTTTGCATTACATATTGATTATCTTTTAATTCTTTTTCATTTTGCTCTGTCATTTCCTCAATTTTGTTATAATAATAAGATAAATCTCCTATTTCATCATTAGAAAATATTGGTAATTTATTATTTTCATTATATTTTTTCTTCATCAAAATATCTTTTAATGAATCGGAAACATTTACAATATTAGTTGAAATATTTTTTGCTAGAATATGAATAAATATTGTATATATTAACAATGCTCCTATCATTATTGCTATATAGTAACTCATTAATTGTTTGTTTGAAGTTGAATACTCAAAACCGATATACCAATTATTTCCGTTTGAATCTATTAATTTAATCAAATATGCTTGTTGCTCTGTTCCATAAAATTCGTATACTATTCCACTATCTCCTTCAAAAAAATAATCTAGATATTTTCTAAAAAACTGTGATACTTCTACGTTCTCTTTTGACATATATATTTCTGAATAATTTGGCGCTATAATTATATAATAATCACTATCGTTTTTTAATGGTATATTATTTAATTGTATCTTTAAATCTTCAATATTTAAATTATTAAATTCGTTATTTGCTAAATATGCTTCATAGTAGTTTGCATTACCCTCTGCATATTCTTCTGTTGCTTTAGCATAACCAATTAGTGAAATTATTATGACTGATACTGCTATAAAAGGTATTATTTGTAATATAAGATTTGTAGAAAAATTTAATCTGTAACCCAAATTTTTTTCGTATTTATCGTTTTCTTCGAAAGATATTTTCATTATTTTTTTTAATTCTCTTTGAATTATTATAAATTGAATTATTTCAATCAAAGATGTAATAGCAATTATCATTAAAAAGAATTTGAGAATTGTCAACCCACCAGTAATCATTGCTAATGTAACTGTCATTCCAAGAATTAAAACTATTGCCATTTGAATAATATAAAATTTATAAGGAATATTTATACAATCTTGGCGAACTTGTTTTACTTCCTTATATTCTATTTTTTTGCTGTTATAATATTTATTTAAAAAAATACTGCATCTTTTTAACATTTTATTTAGTAGTAAAATTTGTAATACTGATGCTATTATAAATATAAAAGTATATTGTTCTATGTGACTAAAATGTTCTACAGATTTTTGAAATTCTATTATTTCTGAGTTAGGTGGATAATTTTGAATTATTGGCATTATTTTATATGATGTAAATAGTATAATTAAATTAATTATCAGTATTGAAAGGTACAACTTTCTTTTAATTTTTTTAACTTCTTTTACATTTTTTTTCATTTTATTATTACCTCACTTGATTTTCATAGCTATTTTAACTATATTGTCCAAATATTTACCATCTAAATATTTCCATGAAAAGCCATGTTCTAATAAAAAGCTATTTGTTATAGATTTATCGTATACATTTGTGTTATTGTTTAATATAGATTCTAGGTGTTCAACACCTATATTATAATTTTTATAGAACTCTTTTTTTATATCTTCTTTATTTGATAATCTCACATTAGTTCCTTTTCTCTTTATAGCTTTAATAAAATCTTCTATTTTCACCTCTTTATCACTTTCAATATGATATATTAAATTACTGTAATTTGATTTAAGAATAATATTGATTGCCTTTACACATTCATCAACTGGTGTTAAATAGACTTTAGAATCTATCATTTCAATTGTTTGTAATTCTATATTGCTAATTTCTTTAATAGCTAACATAAAAGCATTTTGGTTATAATTTTTTTGAAATACTCCATCAGATAATCTTGGCATTATATTACCTATTCTAAAAATTTTAGCATTTATATAATTGTTATTAGATGCTTCTATAATTGCTTGTTCTGCCTCGTATTTTGAAATCAAATATGGATTTTTATCAAATGTTTGATTAATGTTTAAAACATTTTCATCGAAAACTTTGTTGGATTCTCCCATTCGAAACCCATGCAATGATAAAGTAGAAATATGTGCCAAGCTAATATTATTATTTTTACAAATATTTATTAAATTTTTTACAGTTACCACATTGTCTCTATAAAATTTATCATACTTTCCAATATGTTTTACATTTGCTGCACAATTAATTATAGTATGCACTTCTTTAACTATGCTTTTATACTCATTATCAGAAAGTCCTAAATTACTCTTTGTTAAATCTCCATCTAATACTATTGTCTTTTTTCTAATCTGTTCACAGACTTCTTGTGTATAGTATTGTTTTATTGTTTGTTCAAATCTTTCTTTACTTGTTAGCCCTAATTTTGTTCTTACAATGCAATATATCTTTTTTGTTTCCTTGTTTTTTACTAATTCATTTAGCAAATTTATCCCTACGAATCCTGTAAGTCCTGTTAAGAGTATATAATCCAAATACATAATTTTTGATTTGTTTACAACCGAAATGTTACTTTTTTCTATGTTTTCAGCAGTAACTTCTGTATTCATCATATTCGCTAAATTTCTAACTGAACTATAATTATATAAGTCTTGGATTGTTAGTTTACTGTTTTCAAGTTCTATATATAAATTAGTTATGTTCAACGAATCTAAACCCAAATCATCTTCAAAGTCATCTGTAATAGAAAAATCATAATTTACAATACTCCTAACTTTGTCATATATCATTTGCTCTAATACTGTAGTAGGTTTAATGATTTTATTACTTCTTTCAATATGTTTCTTTCCTATCTCTAATAATTTTTTTCTATCTACTTTTTCGTTTTTATTTCTTGGTATTTCATCAATGTCAATTATTGCTTTTGGTCTCATATAAAAGGTAATATTTTCATCAATTATTTCTTTTATTTCATCATTTTTTATATTTTGACTTTTCTCATTTTTTGAAATAAACAATAAAATATAATTACTACCATTAACAGGCATTACTACAGTTGCAAGTTCTATATTTTCACCTATAATTTGTCTGACTTTTTTTTCTACTTCATTTAATGAAACTAGATATCCTCCTGCAACCTTTACAAAATCATCTTTTCTACCTAAAAATTCCAATTCCAAATTGCTATTTATTTTAGCTATATCTCCTGTCTTATAAGCATTGCATATTTGATTAGTTAAAGGATCTTTTATTTTTATAAATTTTTCATTAGTTAGAATTTTATTTTTAAAATATCCTTTTGATATATTTCTAGCAGATCCTTTATCTTCATAAATTACTAATTCCCCCTGAACATTTATTGGCAATATTTCGTTTTTCTTATTAACTATAAAAGCTCTCATATTAGGCATTAATCTACCAATAGGACTACTATTTTTGTTTAAATCTATTCTATTAACTTTATGTTTTGTGATGAACATTGTTGTTTCTGTAGGACCATATGTATTGAATATTGGTATTTTTTTTAATAATTCCTTAAATTCTTTTGGCTTTAAAACTTCTGCACCAGTTCCAATAAATCTTAAATTGTTAAATCTTGCATTATTTTTTATATATATTTTTTGTATCTGCTCAATCCATTTATGTACTGTGAATATTCTAGTTACTTTTTCTTTTTCTATAATATTTGCTACTTCATTTGCATTAAATTCTATTTCTTTTGGTACAATTACTAACGTACCTCCATTTAACAAACTCGAATATATTTCTATCGCCGATGCATCAAATGAATGTTTAAGTAATGAAATTGATATATCATTTTTCATGTATTTAAAATCTTCATCTTTATTCATAGAGTTAATCAAAGAAAGTATATTTTCATGTTTCATGATAACTCCTTTTGGATTTCCCGTTGTGCCTGAAGTATATATCAAGTAACAGTTATCAGTTGGTTCTATTTCAACTTGTATTTTGGTTTTCTTTGTGTATTTTTTGCTTATATCGAAACATAAGATTTCTTTATTAAAAATCCTATCAAAATATTTCTTTTCAGTAATAATAGCCTTTGCTTCACAATCTTTTATAATATAATCCATTCTTTTTCTTTCTTCCTCTGGTAAAATTGGAATGTAATAATTACCTGACATTAGTACCCCTAAAATACTTACAATAAATTGAATAGAATTGTCTAATATAATTGCTACTGGATTATTTGTTATCTTGTTTTTCAAAATCTCATTTGCTAATTCTTTTGCTCTATCATTTAATTCAGAATATGAAATTTTTTCTTTTCCACATATTACTGCTACTTTATTACTTTTATCTTTTACGACTTTGTCAAATAAAGAAACTATGGATTCATTTATACTTTTTATATCTCCCGTATTGTTAAATTTCTTTAACAAACTAATATCATTCTGTGATAAAATATTTATATTTTTAATTAATATCTCATCATTTTTAATTATCTGTTCTATTATATGTACAAGTCTCTTGTGTATTTCATGTATATCTGTTTTTGAAAAACATTTCAATAAGTAATCATAATATATTAAATGTTCACCAAAATGATTTACATAGCTAATTAATAAAGGATTAGTTTGAGTTTTATTTACTAACCAAGTAGTTTTACCTACGTCTCCATCAATTTTTACTTCTAGCTTATTTATTTGGTATGAAAATGCAATTTCATAAAGATTTGTTTTTGTTTTTGAAAATTCTTGATATTCTTTTTGAATTTCTAAATATGGATATCTTGAGTGCTTAAAACATTGCATGTTAATCTTTGCAATATCTTTACATAGTTGTAAAAATTTTTCTTTTTTGTCTATATGTATGCTTATTGGTAATGTTGCAATAAACATCCCCATCATTTCATATTCCTTATCACTTTTCTTTCTATTAAGGAATGGTGTTCCAATTACTATATTTTTTCTATTATAAATGCTAGAAAAATATATAGAAATAATAGCTAAGTAAAAGGTATATTCTGATATTTTATTTTTATCACAAAATTCAACTATTTTATCATGAGTATCTTTATCAATAGTTTGTTCTATCCTATTGCATGCCTTATCTTTTGGAATTTCAAAGTTATTTTCACAACTAATTTCTTTAATATATTCATTCCAAAATTTTCTATCAAAAAGGTATCTGTCTGAGCTTCTATATTTTTCATCTTTTTTTATAAATTCAATATAAGAAGGATTGTTTTCTATTTCTTCTTTGCTAGCAAATTTCAGATAATAGTATTTTATCTCTTCTGCGACTTGTCCTAAAGTCCATGCATCAGAAATAATATGATGTGTTTTAACACATACATATGTCGTCTTTTTATTTTGTATCAAAATAATTTCATAAAGCTTATTTTCTTCTATTTCTATCCCTTTATCTGCATACTTTTTTATAATTTTATTTATATCATTTTTTTCATCATTATCTAAAATATATACAGGAAATTTTTCTTCTTTATAATTAGTAATATATTGTTCAACTATACCATTTTTTTGTTTTATTCTTATTCTTAAGGCATCATTTTTCTGAACAATCATATTCATAACTTTTTGCAAAGTATCTAAATCTAATAGTTTATTAATTTCAAATATTCCAGTTATATTATTTATATTTGTATCACTATTCAATTGTTCTACCATCCATATATTTTCTTGTGGTATTGTTAATTTAAAACAATTTTTATCTTCCATAAATTTCCTTTCTCTGTTGTTATTATTTTTTATATAATTTTATTATTAGAATAATATCATAAAGATAAAAAAAAATAAAGTATTCATAAAAATAAATACTTTATTTTTTAAAATTATTAAGTACTGTACTTTTAATCTTTTTACCTAAAAGCCCTCGATCTTTTGCTTATAAGAATCTTTTAACATAAAAAATGAAATAACTGCTGTAGTAATTTCTGCTATTGGAAATGTCCACCAAACCATATTAGCTACATTTTTAGAAAAAGTAAAGAAATATGCTATTGGAAAGACAAATATAATTAATCTTAAAAAAGATATGATTAATGGTCTTATTGCATATCCTATTGATTGTAATATCCCTTGTATTGCAACAGAAAATCCCATAAAAATATAACCTAAACTTGCAATTCTAAGAGCTGTAGTACATATATTTATAATTTCGTTATTAGCACTACCTCCTGTTAACCCAAATAAGCTTGCTAATGGTTTTGCAAAGATCTCAAATAACACACTTAGAACAAATGTTACTATAATTGTATCTACAATTCCATATTTTATACATTCGTCTATTCTCTTTTTGTCTTTCATTCCATAATTGAATGATAATATTGATATTATAGTATTTGATAACCCAAACGCAGAAAACAGTACAATTTGTTGTATTTTATAGTATATACCGAATGAACCGACTAATATTGTCTGATTTTCATGTGCTAATCCAAGAATTCCATTCATTCCTGCCATCATCACTGCTAATAAAGCTTGCATAATCGCAGCTGCTATACCTATCTTGTAAATTTCTTTAATTAATTCCCAATCTGGTTTTATGTATTTAAAATTCCCACTAATCTCTTTGTTTTTTGTATAATGAAATATCATAGCAATTATTAGTGATACAAATTGTCCTATAATTGTAGCCCATGCAGCACCAGCTACGCCCATTTTACATGGAAATATAAAAACATAATCTAACACAATGTTTGTAACTGCACCAGATATTTGTGAAATTGTAGATAAGAGTGTTTTACCAGTTGATTGTAAAAATCTTTCGTATACTGTATATCCTATAGCACCAAATGATAGACAACTACAAATTTTTAAGTATGTTGTTCCCATTTCTATAACTTCTTGATTTCCACCAGCAAATATACTTATAAATTTATTTGCTCCAAATAATCCAAATATAAAAAATACTAAAAAAATACATAAACTAAGAAATATTCCATTACCAGCTGTTTTATTTGCTTTTTCTTTATCTTTTTCACCTAAACTTTTGGATAATAAAGTATTTAATCCTACTCCTGTGCCTACTCCTATAGCAATAATTAATATTTGTACAGGATATGCAATTGTTAATGCTTGATTTGCTAAAACTCCTTTTTCTTCCATATTGGTTACAAAAACACTATCTACTACATTATATAATGCCTGTAAAACCATTGATATAATCATAGGTAGCCCCATTTGCCAAAATAATTTTTTAACTTCTAGAAATGCCATTTTATTTTGTTCTTCTTCTTTCATCTTTTCCTCCTTATACTTTTAAAAATAATATAAAATATACTAATTTCTATTATCATCACCTCTCTTGCATAAAAAATAGAGTGTAAGTCAAAATAAAGATGGATTTACATCGATTTTCGACTACACTCTGTTATATACTTTTATATTATTATACTGCTATTTTATCATATTTTTATTTTTTTTGTAAGTATTTTTTACTTTTTTATTTTATTTTGAATTTTGTCTTTTCTTTCATCTTAGGAAGATTTTCTTATTATATCACTGGATTACTTTTCCATCTTCAACTTTTAAAATCTTATCAACATTTTCAATTGTAGCTGGTCTATGTGCAATAATAATAATTACATTCGCATTATAAGCATAAATTTACAAAAAACACTAATTCTATTTAATTTGTTATAAGTTAATTTCACTTTCTATAATAGACTCTTCATTTTCTCCTATTTTTTCTACTACAATGCTATTAACTATAGTTTCAAATTCATCATTTAGTTCTATTATTTCATCTAGATTATTTGTAGTGCCTAGAGTTATATGAGGATCATAATTGTTTATACTCTTTAAAATATTTTTGTATATTTTATAGTTTATCTCGTTTATTATTTCTTCTCCTTCGATTATATTTAATAAAATATAATATTTATTAATTCTCTCATCTTTTCTAAATGATATTCCTCTACATCTTATTTTGAATGGTTTAACGTTTTTAGTAATATCTAATAATTGCTGTTTTAATTGTTTATTAGAAATATTACTTATGTGGCATTATTTTCATGTATAATTCATCATATTTTTTTCTTATTTCTTGAATTTTATCTATATTATTAAATTTTGGAATTATTAATATATCTCTTTTTCCTTTATTAATGTAATTCGTATACATTCTTCCTTTCTGTTTTTATTGGCTTTTAATTTGTTAGTTTTTCAGATAATTTTTAAAGTACAGTTTCCCAATATGAAACTCTTTCATCACATTACTGTATTTCTCCATAATTGGCTTTTCTACTGTTCCAATATAAATTAAGCATTTATGTATTTATTATTTAACATTTAACATTTTTTATAATAAAACAGTGTTCTACTAGTTGCATTAGTAAAACACTGTTTTATTATTCTTACTTTTATTCAAACCTTGTAACTCTTAATATTATTGGTTTTTCCCACAGCAGTTTTTATATTTTTTCCCTGACCCACATGGACAAGGATCATTTCTACCTACTTTTGGTCCTTCATTTCTTACAGTTCTATCTACATCTGTTCCAATTTTAGACCCTCCATCAACACTATGAATTGCCTCTAATGCTGCTCCAGTAATTTTAACAGTTTCTTGTCTTTGATTATTTGCTTGTTCTCTAATATGCATTAAAATTTTTGTAACATCAAATTTAATATCATTAATCATTTCATCAAACATATCAAATCCTTCTAGTCTATATTGTACAACTGGATCTTTTTGACCATAAGCACGAAGTCCAATACCATTTTTTAATTCATCCATACTATCTATATGATTCATCCATTTTTCATCAACTACTTTAAGCATTACAACTCTTTCAAGTTCTCTCATTTTATCAGATGTAATCTCTTCTTCTTTTTGTTTATAAATTTCAGCAGCTTTATTTTTTAATACTTCTGATATTTTATCAATATTGTTTTTGTTTTCTTTGATATCTTTTAACATATCTATACCAAAAACATTTAATATCTCAGTATTTAAAGATTCAATATTTAATTCTCCACTTTCACCTTCTACATACATACTAGGAAGATTATCTGCTACAAATTCAATCATATTAACAATACTATCATGTATATTTTCTCCATCTAGTACTTGTCTTCTTTGTTTGTAAATTATTTCCCTTTGTGCATTCATAACATCATCATATTTTAAAACATTTTTACGAATACTAAAGTTTCTTCCCTCAATTCTTTTTTGTGCTTTTTCAACTGCTTTTGTAATTGGTCTTAATTCTATTGGCATATTTTCTTCTGCACCTAATGCATTATATACTCTAGTAACAACATCTCCACCAAATAATTTCATTAAGTCATCATCAAGTCCAATATAAAATTTAGATTCACCAATATCTCCTTGACGTCCAGAACGTCCACGTAATTGGTTATCAATTCTTCTTGATTCATGTCTTTCAGTACCAATAATTTTTAATCCACCAGCATCTATTACTTTTTGTTTTTCATCTTGAATTTGTTCATCATATTTTTTAACTAATTTTTTAAATTCTTCTCTAACTTTTAGAATTTCACTGTCATCTGTTTCATAATATGTATTTGCTTCTTCTATTAGTTCTGGAGCAATTTTACTTCTTCTCATTTCTTCTTTAGCTAAAAATTCACTATTTCCACCAAGCATAATGTCTGTACCACGTCCTGCCATATTTGTTGCAATTGTAACTGCTCCAAATTTACCTGCTTGAGCAACAATTTCTGCTTCTTTTTCATGGAATTTCGCATTTAATACTTCATGTTTTATTCCTTCTTTTTTTAGTAATTTAGAAAGTTTTTCTGATTTTTCAATTGATACTGTACCAACTAAAACAGGTTGTCCTTTTTTATAACTTTCTTTTATGCTTTCTACAATCGCATTATACTTAACATTTTCATTCTTATATATAACATCATTTTCGTCTTTACGAATCATTGGTTTATTTGTAGGAATTGCAATTACATCTAAATTGTAAATTTCTTCAAATTCTGCTTCTTCTGTCATTGCAGTACCAGTCATACCTGATAACTTATCATACATTCTAAAGAAGTTTTGGAATGTTATAGTAGCTAAAGTCTTAGATTCATCTGCTATTTTTACATGTTCTTTTGCTTCTATAGCTTGGTGTAATCCATTATTATATCTTCTTCCATACATAATACGACCTGTAAATTCATCAACTATTAGTACTTCTCCATCTTTCACTATATAATCAATATCTTTTTTCATGACTCCGTGTGCACGTAAAGCTTGGTTTACATGATGTACTAATGTAGAATTTTCTAAATCATTGAAATTTTCTAATCCAAATGCTTCTTCTGCTTTCTTAATACCTTTTCCTGTTAAAGATGCAGATTTTGCTTTTAAGTCAATTATATAGTCATATTTTTCATTGTCTTCTGCTTGGTCAAAATCCTTAACGTCTTCTTCAACAATTACTTTTGGTGTTAATTTTTTTACAAAATTATCTGCTTTTTTGTAAAGGTCAGAAGATTCATTTGCTCTACCTGATATAATAAGAGGTGTACGTGCTTCATCTATTAAAATACTATCGATTTCATCTATGATAGCATAATGTAATCCTCTTTGTACTAATTGGTCTTTATATATAACCATATTATCTCTTAAATAATCAAATCCAAATTCATTATTTGTACCATAAGTAACATCTGCATTATATGCTGCTTGTTTTTCTGAAGGTTCCATTCCTGCAATTACTAATCCAACAGATAATCCTAAATATTTATATAGTTTTCCCATCCATTCACTGTCTCTTTTTGCTAAGTAATCATTTACAGTAATAACATGAACACCTTTTCCTTCTAAGGCATTTAAATACACAGGTAAAGTTGCAACTAGAGTTTTTCCCTCTCCTGTTTTCATTTCAGCAATTCTTCCTTGATGTAAAATAATTCCACCTATTAATTGAACATCAAAATGTCTCATACCTAAAACTCTCTTTGATGCTTCTCTTACAACTGCAAAAGCTTCTGGCAAAATATCATCTAGAGTCTTTCCTTGTTTTAATTGTTCTTTAAAATAATCTGTTTTTGATCTTAATTCAGAATCAGATAATTTTGACATTTCTTCTTCTAAACTATTAATTTTATCTACAATTGGTTTTACTCTCTTTACTTCTTTTTCACTATAAGTTTTGAATATACTCATTTTCTTATCAATTCCCTTCTGTTTATTTTTCTAGGAATTGCACATAAATATGTACAATTTTTCACTTTGTTACTATATCACTAAAATTTATTTTTAGCAAGGTTTTTTGGCATTTTTTTATTTTTGATTACATACATTGTAACAAACAAGAGCAGTTTTTTAGAAATGAGGAGTTAATATGTTTATATATAATGTTAAAATAAATGGAAGTAAAGTTTTTAAAACTATTTTTATTGGTATGGTAATCTTATTGGTTTGCATTATTAGTGTTGTTATTTTTAAAATTTTCAATGGTTCTAAAAATGATAATAGAAGTTCTTCTTGTATGCCTAAAAATACAGTATGCAAAGTATCATCTGCTAACTATACAAATATCTTAAAAGTTATACATGAAAATATAAATGATTATGTTGGGACAAAAATAAATTTTACCGGATATGTTTATCGTGTGCTTGACTTGAAAGAAAATCAATTTATTTTGGCAAGAGATATGATTATTTCTTCTGATTTTCAAAGTGTGGTAGTTGGTTTTTTATGTGAATGTGATGATGCTAAAAATTTTGAAGATAATACATGGGTTGAATTAACAGGAGAAATTATTAAAGGTGATTACCATGGAGATATGCCAATTGTAAAAGTAACTAAAATAAATAGAACTAATAAACCAAATGATGAATATGTTTATCCTCCTGATGAAAGTTACATTCCAACTAGTGGAATTGTATAAATGTAGTATAATTAAAGCATTATAAAAACTATATATTATCATTTAATATATAGTTTTTATTAGTATAAATATATAATTATAATTAATATTAGTTATATTGATTATCTATTTCTTTTAATATGACATCATGTGCACTACCTTCTGAAATACTTACATCAGAAACCAAAGTTAATCTTGCTTTCTCATGTAATTCAGGAATAGTAATACTTCCACAGTTACACATTGTTGATTTTATTTTTGCAACTGTAACTGCAAGATTATCTTTTAATGAACCTGCATATGGGATATAAGAATCTACACCTTCTTCAAAAGAAAGCTTTTTATCTCCTCCCATGTCATATCTTTGCCAGTTTCTTGCACGATTAGATCCTTCTCCCCAATATTCTTTTACATAGTTGTTTCCTTTCTTTACAACTCTTGTTGGACTTTCATCAAATCTTGCAAAATATCTTCCCATCATAACAAAATCTGCTCCTAAAGCTAAAGATATTGTTATGTGATGATCATGTACAATTCCACCATCAGAGCAAATTGGTATATAAATACCTGTTTCTTCAAAGTATTCATCTCTTGCAGCAACGACATCAATTAATGCTGATGCTTGTCCACGTCCTATTCCTTTTGTCTCACGAGTAATACAAATAGAACCTCCTCCAACACCAACTTTTATAAAGTCTGCTCCTGCTTCTGCTAAATAACGGAATCCTTCTTTATCTACAACATTTCCAGCTCCTATTTTAACACTATCTCCATAGTTTTTACGTACGAAATCAATAGTATTTTTTTGCCATATAGAATATCCATCTGAAGAATCCATACAAATCATATCTACTCCTGCTTCTATTAATGCAGGTATCCTTTCTTCATAATCCCTTGTATTTATTCCTGCTCCTACAATATATCTTTTATTTTCATCTAATAATGAATTTGGATTATTTTTTCTTTCTTCATAATCTCTACGGAAAACTAAATATTTTAAATTTCCCTCTTCATTTAGAATTGGTAAACATGCAATTTTATTTTCCCAAATAATATCATTTGCTTCTGACAAACTAATTCCTGCTTTTGCCCAAACTACTTTTTCTTTTGGTGTCATAAATTCATCAATTGGTGCTTCCATATCATCTCTTGAAAGGCGATAATCTTTGTCAGTTACAATTCCTATAAATTTTCCTTTACTAGTCCCATCATCTGTTACAATAACAGTAGAATGTCCTGTTTCTTTAGTTAATGCTAATACATCTTTTAGAGGTGTACCAGATTTTACATTTGAGTCACTTACTACGAATCCTGCTTTATGTTTTTTTACATGTCTTACCATTTTAGCTTGTGATTCTATTGATTGCGAACCATATATAAATGCAACTCCTCCTTCTCTTGCAAGTGCTATACCCATTTCTTCTCCAGATACTGATTGCATAATAGCAGATACCATTGGCACATTTGCATAATATTTTGCTTCTTCTCCTTTTTTAAACTTTACAAGTGGTGTTTTTAAACTAACATTGTTTGGTATACACCTTTCATCTGTAAGGTTTGGTAATAATAAAAATTCATTAAAAGTTCTTGAAATATCTTCTAAAATCTTTGCCATAATTAATTCTCCTATTCTTTTTTTACAAATTATAATATAAATTGACAATATTGTAAATATTGTTTTTAAATTTTGATTTTTTATTTTTTTATAGTTTAAATTCTTTAAAATATTAATCTTAAAATTTTATATGCAATAATTTTAATTAACAAACTCAAATAAAAAAATGCTTTTTAGGTTTGATTTGAAAAATATATTAAAATATGTTATAATTAACATAATCTAGTATATTTGAAGGGAGATTAAACTTATATGAAAAACTGCATGACTTATGCCCTAGAATTAGAGAATATGAACATAGATAGTTTAGATTTAAACTTATGGTATTCTCGGAATCCTGAATCTCAAATTCGGGAAAAATGTCAGCAATTTAATCGTTCAATTCGGCAAATTGAATCTGACAATTCACCTCTAGAAGAAGGTGAATGGATGATAGCATTCTTTGGATTTATTCCTTATCATTATGATTATGAAGGAAGGCCTGATATGTATGATTACCACTTTATAAGAAGAAAGGAAGATCAAAAATGGTATCATCGCACTGGAATCGGTGGCAAAATTTCTGAAATTGAAGAAAATCTTTTTTCTGAATATTTAAATTCAGGATATCCACCACAGTATTTCGCTGTAAAACAAGTAGAAGTCTAGTACTTCTACTTGTTTTTTTGTATAAGCTATGATAAAATAAAACAAATTTAATTACGGAGGTAAAAAACAAGTGAAAAATGAACTAATTTTAATACTAGATTTTGGAGGACAATATAATCAACTAATTGCAAGAAGAGTTAGAGAATGTAATGTATATTCAGAAATTGTACCTTTTGACATTTCTATAGAAAAAATTAAAGAAAAAAATCCTAAAGGTATCATCTTTACTGGAGGACCAGCTAGTGTTTTTGGAGAAGATTCACCTAAATGTGAAAGAGAAATATTTGATTTAGGAATACCTGTTTTAGGAATTTGTTATGGTATGCAATTTATGACTTATACTTTAGGAGGAACAGTTTCAAGAGCAAATAAAAGAGAATATGGAACTACAGATGTAAAAATAGATACAACTTCCCCTCTTTTCGAAGGCTTTAATAATAGCAATGGATTTTTAATGAGTCATACTGATTTTGTAGAAACCGTACCAGAAGGCTTTAAAAACATCGGACAAACTGATTCATGTCCAAATGCAGCTATGTCAAATGAAGAAAAGAATTTATATGGAATACAATTTCATCCAGAAGTTAATAACTCAATTAATGGAACTTTGGTTATTAAAAACTTTTTATATAATATTTGTAAATGTTCTGGAGATTGGACCATGTCTTCTTTTGTTCAAGACTCTATAAAAAACTTAAAAGAAAAAATCGGAGATAAAAAAGCTTTATGTGCATTATCAGGTGGTGTTGATTCTTCTGTTGCAGCTGTGTTGTTATCTAAAGCAATTGGAAAAAATTTAACATGTATTTTCTTAGATCATGGTCTTCTTAGAAAAAATGAAGGTGATGAAGTAGAAGAAATATTTAGAAATCAATATGATATTAATTTAATAAGAGTTAATTGTAAAGAGAGATTTTTAAATAAATTATCTGGTGTTACAGATCCTGAAAGAAAAAGAAAAATAATTGGTGAAGAATTTATTAGAGTTTTTGAAGAAGAAGCTAAGAAAATAGGAACAGTTGATTTTCTAGTACAAGGAACAATTTATCCAGATGTTATAGAAAGTGGCCTTGGAAAAAGTTCTGTAATTAAAAGCCATCACAATGTTGGAGGTCTTCCTGATTATGTTGATTTCAAAGAAATTGTAGAACCTTTAAGAGATTTATTTAAAGATGAAGTTAGAAAAACTGGATTAGAATTAGGCATTCCGGAACATCTTGTTTTTAGACAACCATTTCCAGGACCTGGATTAGCAATTAGAATTATTGGAGAAATAACTGATGATAAATTAGAAATTTTAAAAAACGCTGATTACATATTTAGAGAAGAAATTGCAAATAATGGACTTCACAAAAGTATTAATCAATATTTTGCAGTTTTAACAAATTTAAAATCTGTTGGTGTTATGGGTGATGAAAGGACTTATGATTATACAATTGCTCTTAGAGCTGTTGAAACAACTGACTTTATGACAGGTGTTTGGAGTAAAATACCTTATGATGTTTTAGAAAAAGTTTCTAGTAGAATTGTAAATGAAGTTGAACATGTAAATCGTGTTGTTTATGATATTACTTCTAAGCCACCTGCAACAATAGAATGGGAATAAATATAAAATTTTAAGAAGGTATACAAGTAAGTATACCTTCTTATTGGTTTTAGTTCGGAAAGTGAGAAAATTTTACTTTTTCGATTCCTTGATTAATTTTTTCAATTAAATCTGAATCTTTTATTTCCCTTTGTACTTGCAATTGAAACTTACAAGATGGATTTTCTTCACTGTATAGTATATTTATTGATGATTTATTAAACCTTTCTTTGGAGATAAATGAGCATTTCTTCAATATTGCATTTGTATTAAATTCATTATCCCAAAAAATAATTTCTATAGATGTTTTTTCATCTTGGTAAATTCCTGTTATATAATCATCAGTTAAATATCCTCCAATTTTTTCAGAAGCAACACTAATATATCCATCACTAATATAAATAGTGTTACCTTCAAAAATTATCCGTGCAAAAACCTTAAAATAATTTTTCTTTTTCATAATGCCACCTCTCTCTTTAATTAAAGATGCTTATAAACAAAATTATCATATTTAAATTTTAACATAAAATTTTTATTGTTTCAACCTATTTTCTGTCAAAAATTGTTTTAAAAACCCCTTGATCAATTAAATTTGCAAATATATTTTTAAAAATTATTAATATAATTGGACCTATCAATAAACCTAAAACTCCTATTACTTTAAATCCTGTATACATTGCAATAAGCGTAAAAATAGGATGTACACCAATATTTTTGCTAACTAATTTTGGTTCTAAAATTTGTCGTACAAGAGACATAATAACTAGTAACACAATAATTGCAATACCTAAATTAATATCTCCATTTATCGCACATATTATAGCCCATGGAACCATAACACTCCCTGACCCTAATATTGGAAGAGCGTCCACAAAACCTATAAATAAAGCCATAAGCAATGGATATTCAACATTAAATCCTGTAAATTCTAGTATATATAGTCCAATAAGAGAAATAATAAAAGAAACTAATATTAAAGTTGCTTCTGCTTTTAAATATCCTCCTAATGTCTCTATCAAATCTTTTAAATGTACTTTTATTTTTCTTACCCATACTTTTGGAAGATGATGTTCTATTTGGTCTAATATATAGATTTTGTCCACACATATAAAATATAAAGCTAATACGGTAATTCCTATACAAATTGCTATAGATGGAATTCTAGTTACAACATTAACTAATCCTGTTAAAGCATTTCTTAACCAGTTGGAAGCAGTTGTTAAAACATCTGTAGTAGAGTTTTGTATCACATTTAAAACCTCATTTGATAATTTTATTTTATCAAAATTAAAACTTGATATTAATTTCTGAAACTGTATGTAAGCTTTATCAAAGTAATTATTTAAACCTTGTAACAACCTAGATGATTCAGAAAACAGTGTAATAATTAACCATGTTAATGTTCCTAATATTAAAACAGAAACAATTACAAATATAATTATAGAACTAGTTCTTCTAGTTAATTTTGCTTTATTCATAATATATTTAATAGCTGGTTCTATCATCAATGATATTATGAATGCTACTAAAAATGGCATATAAAAAATAGATAGCTTTAATCCTAAGTACAACCCAATTAAAATTAAAACTACATACAAAATTCTTCTTAAAACTCTTGTCCAATAAGAAACATCAAAAACCATTACTTCCTCCTGTCTTTATTATATGCAAAAAGACGGGAAATATCCGTCTTTTTTGACTTCTACTATCTTATTGATTATTTTTATCTTCATGGCAGTTGCAAATATTTTTAATAGTTGTACATACTTCTTGTTTTCCTAATTGTCTATCATTTTGAGCTAAATCTCCAATTGTTAAAATTCCTACTATTTTATTTTGACTATTGCATACTGGTAATCTTCTTACTTGGTTTTGTCCCATTATAGTTTGAGCATTTGTCATTTCATCATTTTCTTTACAAGTACATACATCACATGACATAATATCACTAACTGGTGTTTGATTTGTGTCCTTATTACATGCTACACAACGAAGCAATACATCCCTATCTGTTACTATTCCACAAACACAATCATTGTTATCACATACAGGTATACAGCCAATATGATTATCACACATTAATTTAGCAACTTCTTTTATATTTGTTTCTGGTTTTACACAACAAACATTATTACACATACACTCTTTAACTTTCATTTAATTTACCACCTTTCAAAATTTCTTGCTATTATTTTTTGCAATTTTAAAAAATAATATTCAAAAAAGTCATTCCTAAATATAAAAAAACAGGAAACTATTTTTAAGTTTCCCGTTTTGGCTCTAATTAAGCTAGATAGTTTTTTGCCCAACCTATTAATGTCCGGTCTTTTACTGTACCATCATTTTCCATTTTGTTGGATATGCACACTATTGACCTTGCAATATTATGAAGTTCTTCACTTCTAATGCGTGGATTAGTAGTATCCTGCAGATACTTGTTTCTTTCCTTTTCTAGCTCTCTTAACTGTCGATTCAATATTATGCCTCCTTAGAACCTTGTGCTTATTTAATTGTTACTTGTTTATTATACAACATTTTTTATGTTAATGCAAATTAATATTCTTCATAAATATCAAATTCATTATATTCCCTTGGTCTCATTGGAGGTCTTCCATTTGGAAATGGTGGCCTTCCACCTGGAAACGGTGGTCTACCTCCAGGAAATGGTGGTCTAGGTCTTGGTGGTGGCATCCCTGGTCTTCCTATTAACTCTCTTATTATTAAAATTTTAATTAAATCTCTTAAATCTCTATTTCTAATTTGTCTATCTCCTCTTTCAATTTCTTCATTTTGCACTTTTGTTACTTGTGGTTTAATATCACTTCTATTTCCTGTTCTTGGCACTTCATTTTGTAAATTGATATTAACATTTATTTCATTGTTCACATCTATTGCAAGATAAATCTCATTAGTAATACCTTCAATCATTTCATCTGTAACTGGCTGACTAATTTTTGAACACCTTTGTAATATCATAGGATATACAACTTTATAAATTTCTGGATAGCACCTTTCTAATTCTAAATTACTTGAAGTTGTTGCTACATTATTGTTTTGTGAAAAATTCCCCATATTCATCATATTACTTGTATTAGGATACCCCAAGATATTTCTTATGTAGTCATCAAACGACTCATTTTCATACATGTATAAAACCTCCTTATTATTTTGTATATAATATGGAGATTTCAATAGAAATGTGCATAACTAGATTAAAGTTTATTTACTATATTCTTAAATTTTATTCCTCTATCTGCAAAGTTTTTAAACATATCAAAACTAGCACTTGCTGGAGAAAATAGTACAATTTGCTTTGGTTTTGCAAGTTTTTTTGCTAAGTTTACTGATTCTTCTAAATTGTTGCACATGTAAATATCCAGACTTTTATTCTGTTTTTCTAATTCTTCTTTTACACTATCAAATATCTTTCCAGATGTTTGCCCTAACAAAATTAAAGTTTTTACTTTTTCCACAATAGGTTTTGCAATTGGAGTATAATCTAAATTTTTATCATATCCACCAGCAATTAAAACTATTTCTTCATCAAATGATTGTAAACCTGCTATAGTTCTAGTTGGTGAGGAACTAACCGAATCATTATACCATTTAACATCATCTATTTTTCTTACAAATTCTAATCTATGTTCTACTGGTTTAAATTCTTTTATTGCACTTACTGCTATATCCTGATCTACCATTGTTTTTGTTGCTGCCAGAGCTGTCTCTATGTTTTCATAATTATGTTTTCCTCTTAGTATTACATCTTGTGTATCTAAAAGATGTTTTCTTATGTTGTCATTAGATTCTTTTATAATTTTTCCATCTAGTATAAATCCATTTTCTATTTTTTCCTTACTGCTAAAAAATACAACTTTACTATTTGCTTCTTTTGCACAATTTCTTGTAATATCATTGTCATAATTCAAAACAACAATATCATTTTTGTCTTGATATTTAAATATATTTTTTTTGCTATCAATATATTCTTGATAATCTTTGTGAATATTTAAATGATTTGGAGTTATATTAGTAATAACAGCTATATTAGGGCTTACTTTCATGCCCATCAATTGAAAACTGCTTAATTCTAATACTAAAACATCTTCTGGTTTAATTTTGTGTAGTTTTGTAAAAAGAGGGGTTCCAATATTTCCTCCTAAATAAGTAGTATATCCTGCTTTTTGTAAAATTGCATTAATCAAACTTGTTGTTGTTGTCTTTCCGATCACTTCCAGTAACACCAATAATCTTACATGGGCACATCTTCATTAACATTTCTATTTCTGTTGTAACAATTGCTCCTCTTTCTATTTCTTGTAATAATTCTGGTTTAGTTGGTAAACAGCTTGGAGAACGAAATATAATGTCAAAATTTTTTAAATTTTTCAAATTATCTTTTCCAAAAAAAGCATTGAATTTATATATTTTTATTTTATCCATTATTTCTTTTGGTATACTTTTTTCTTCTCTATCATCAAAAACAGTTACTTGTGCTTTTTTATTATACATATAATCAAGTAATGGTATATTACTTACTCCTAATCCGATTATTGCTACCTTTCTAAAACGTATATATTTATCAAATTCTTCTAATTTTTCATTTATATATTCCATTTTTATGTTTCCTTTCAAAATAAATTTCTACTTTATTTTTATTTGTTTTATTGCTATTATATAACACTTTACCATAAAAAACAAACATATTATTTGAATAATTTTGTTTTTTTGGTTAACAATAAAAATAGTGATATTTGATTGGAGGTGCTTTGTACTATGTCAAAGAAAAATAAAGAAAACAAGAACAATAATAACAGCAAAAATAATCAAAATAATAATAACAATGAAAAACAAAATAATAACAACTGTAGATAATTTATAAATATTATTAAATTAAAAAATAAGTTCCTTGATTTTTTATAAAATCTTATTAGGGACTTATTTTTTATTATTTTAAATATATTTTTTATTATTTTGTTCCAAATACTCTATCTCCTGCATCACCTAGTCCAGGTATTATATAACCTATATCATTTAGTTTTTCATCTATTGTAGCTGTATATACTTTTACATCTGGATGTATTTCTTGTAATTTTTTAATTCCTTCTGGTGCTGCAATAATACATAAAAATTTAATTTTAGTTACACCATCTTCTTTTAACATTGTAATAGTATCACTTGCTGATCCTCCTGTTGCAAGCATTGGATCTAAAACAATTACTTCTCTAGAAGCTATGTCAGATGGCATTTTGTAATAATAACGTACTGGTTTTAAAGTTTCTTCATCTCTATATAGTCCAACATGGCCAATTTTTGCATTTGGTATAACTTTTATTAATCCATCTAGCATACCTGTCCCAGCTCTTAGTATTGGTACAAAAGCATATTTATTTTCGTTTAATTTTTTAACTTTTGTTCTACATATTGGAGTTTCTATTTCTACTTCTTCTAATTGTGCATCTGACATTGCTTCATAACATAAAAAAGTTGCTATTTCTCCTATTATTTCTCTAAATTCCTTTGTTCCTGTATTTTTATCTCTTATTATAGATAATTTGTGTTCAATTAATGGATTATCTAAAACTACTGGTTCCATTTTTTCCTCCTTATATTATTATATTTTATTTACTTAAAATTTGTATTTTTCTCTTTTACGATATGTAGTATGCAATAATTTATGAGCCCTATAACTTCCTGGTTCTTCTAAATATTCTTCATAAACTTTTTTTACGAAAGGATTTTTATGTGACTTTCTTATAATGCTCTTTTCATCAATCGAATATAAGCTATCAGCCCTTAGCTTTTGAACATCAACTTCTGATCTAGTTTTAGAACTCTTTATTGGCTGTCCTCCTCCCATTACACATCCTCCTGGACATGCCATTATCTCTACAAATTGATAGTCAGCCTTTTTATTTTTTATTTCTTCTAATATTTGCTTAGCATTTGCTAATCCACTTGCTGCCACTACTTTTACTTCTTTATCTGCTATATTTACACTAGCTCTTTTTATTCCTTGTTCGCCACGAATTTGTTCGAATTCTATTTTATCTAAATCTTTACCTGTTAAATTGTCTTGTGCTGTTCTAAGAGCTGCTTCCATAACCCCACCAGTTGTTCCAAAGATTGCAGCAGCTCCTGTGGCTTCTCCTGTTGGATTATCAAAAATATCATCTTCTAGCTTCTCAAATTCAATATTTGCTTGTTTAATCATTCTAGAAAGTTCACGTGTTGTAATTACATTATCTACATCATAAAGTCCGTTATTTTTCATTTCTGGGCGTTCTCTTTCAAATTTTTTAGCAATACATGGCATAACAGAAACAACATAAATTTTTTCTGGATTAATTTTTTCTTTCTTAGCATAATAAGTCTTTATTAATGCCCCAAACATTTGATGTGGTGATTTACAGCTAGATAAATGTGGTAATAATTCAGGGTAATTCATTTCTATATATTTAACCCATCCTGGACTACAAGATGTAATCATTGGTAGATTATCATTTTCTGTAAGTCTTTCTATAAATTCATTAGCCTCTTCTACAATTGTAAAATCAGCACCTGTATTTGTATCAAATACTTTATCAAAACCTAATCTTTTCAATGCTGATATCATCTTTCCAGTAACATTAGTGCCTATTGGCATATCAAATTCTTCTCCGAAGTGCAACTCTAACTGCTGGAGCTGTTTGTACTATAACAGTAGTATCTGGATCTTTTAATTTTGCCCAAACTTCATTTGTTGTCTCTTTTTCGTGCAGAGCACCTGTTGGGCAAGCTTGAATACATTGACCACAATTAGTACAATTAACATCATTTAAACTTTTATCTCCTACTGTTGAAATACAAGATTGAAACCCTCTATTTATACAATCAATAGCTCCAATTTTTTGTACATTTTTGCAAGCAGCTACGCATCTTCTACATAAAATACATTTATTAAAATCCCTTACTATTGATGGAGATAAATCGTCAATTTTATGTTTAGTTCTTTCTCCTTCAAATTCTATGCCCCTTACATTAAATTTAATAGCTAAAGCTTGTAACTCACAATTTCCAGAACGCGTACATGTTAAACAATCCTTTGCATGATTAGAAATAATCAAGTCTAATATTACATGCCTTGCTTCTAAAACATTAGCTGTATTAGTATGTACTATCATACCTTCCTCAACTGTTTGAATACATGAAGTTGCAAAACCTCTCCTCCCCTCTACTTCAACAATACACATTCTACAATCTCCGACTTCATTAATATCTTTTAGAAAGCATAATGTTGGAATATCAATTCCTGCTTGTTTAGCTGCTTGAAGAATTGTTGTTCCTTTTCTCGCTTTTACTTCTTGATCATCAATTGTTAATGTAACTATATCTTCTTTCATTAATTTTTTCTCCTTTCGTATTGTTAATATATATTACAAGTAATATTAAAACTATTTTCCAATTGCTTTGAAAGGGCAATTTGTCAAACATGTGCCACATTTAATGCATTTATTTTGATCAATAATCCTTTTTTCTCTTCCTTCACCTTTTATAGCATCAACTGGACAATGTTTTTGACATAAACCACATCCCTTACAGGTTTCTTGATTAATTGTTATTTTTGACATTGCTTTACATTCTAATGCCTTACATTCCTTTCCAAGAGCATGTTGTCTAAACTCTTCTCTGAAATATTTTAATGTACTAATAACTGGGTTTGGTGCACTCTGTCCTAATCCACATATACTTGATTTTTGAATATTTACAGCTAATTTTTCTAACTTATAAATATCTAATTCTTCACCTTTACCACTACATAATTTTTCTAGTATTTCTAACATTCTTTTTGTTCCTATTCTGCAAGGTGTACATTTACCACAACTTTCACTTACTGTAAATTCTAAATAAAATTTAGCCAAAGATACCATACACTTTGTATCATCCATTACAATAAGTCCTCCTGATCCCATCATAGACCCAATTTCTTTTAGAGATTCATAATCAATTGGTGTATCTAAATGCTCCTTTGGGATACAACCTCCAGATGGTCCTCCTGTCTGCGCTGCTTTAAAATCTCTTCCATTTGGAATTCCTCCACCTATATCATAAACAATTTCTCTTAAAGTGGTTCCCATAGGTACTTCAACTAATCCTATATTATTTACATTACCACCTAATGCAAATACTTTTGTACCTTTTGAATTTTCAGTTCCTATGGAAGAAAACCATTTAGACCCATTTAATATTATTTGAGAAATATTTGCATATGTCTCGACATTGTTTATTAAAGTAGGTTTTCCCCACAAACCTGCTGTAGCTGGATATGGTGGTTTTACTCTTGGTTGGCCCCTTTTGCCTTCTATAGACTCTAAAAGTGCTGTTTCTTCTCCACAAACAAAAGCTCCTGCTCCTAATCTAATTTCTATGTCAAAATTAAAATCTGTTCCAAATATATTATCTCCAAATATTCCATAATCTCTTGCTTGGTTAATTGCTATTTCTAACCTTTTGACTGCAATAGGATATTCAGCTCTCACATATATAAAGCCTTTATTTGCACCAATACAATAAGCTGCAATAGCCATTGCTTCTAGAACTGAATGTGGATCTCCTTCCAAAATACTTCTATCCATAAAAGCTCCTGGATCTCCCTCGTCTGCATTACATACAACATATTTTTGATTTCCTTCAGATTTTTTTGTTAACTCCCATTTTTGACCAGTAGGAAAACCAGCACCACCTCTTCCTCTTAAGCCAGAATCTTTTATGATATCAATAACTTCCTGTCTAGTCATTTTAGTTAACACTTTTTCTAAAGCTTGATATCCATCAAAAGCAATATATTCAGCAATATCCTCTGGATTTATAACACCACAATTTTTAAGAGCTATTCTTTTTTGCTTTTTATAAAAATTTAAATCATCTAGTCTATTTACTTTTCTGCCATCTATGTCTTTACACAATAACCTTTCAACTTTCTTGCCTTCTATAATATGTGTTTGGATTATCTCTTCACAATCTTCTGGTTTCACCATAGCATAAAAAGTATCTTCAGGTCTAATAATGACAATAGGTCCCTTAGCACACAAACCAAAACAACCTGTTTTTATAACTCTTACATTGCTAATATTTTTCTCTTCAATAATTTTTCTAAAACAATTCAAAATCTCAGGTGACTTTGAAGAAGTACACCCTGTACCATGGCACACCAAAATATGTTTTTCTCTAGTATCTGCTTTAGTATTAATCCTCAAATCCAACTCTTTTTTCTTCTCTTCCCTTATCTTATGAATTTCTTCTAAAGTCTTTTTCATGTTATTCCTCCTTTGAAATAGTGGGGACACCACTCGCTTCTTTCATGTATTTTATAGTTTTTTGTCGATTTCTGTTATTCGACAACATTTTACATATAAATGAACTAATTTTGTCCTGTCCCCATTAATTCATCTAGAACTTGGTCTAATTTTTGTACTGTTGCTTTTCCATATACTTCACCATTTACCGTAAATACTGGCGCTAACCCACATGCCCCTACACATCTGGTTTGATCTATTGTAAACATTCCATCTTTTGTTGTTTGCCCTGGTTCGATTTTTAATCGTTCTGTTAATCTGTCCATTATTTTTTGTGATCCTTTTACAAAACATGCTGTACCTAAACATACTGATATTTTATATTTTCCTTGTGGTTTTAATGAAAATCTTGAATAAAAAGTTATTACTCCATAAATTTCTGCCATTGGAATTGATAGAAAGTTTGATAATTCTTTTTGTACATACATTGGTACATATCCATAGTGTTCTTGTATTTCATTTAACATTTGAATCAGATTATCTTTTTCTGGTTCATATATTGATAATAATTGTTCTAAATATGTATCTTTTTTATTGCATTCTTGTGGTTCTTCGTTCATATTTTTCCCTCCTTAAAATAATATGTATTAAGTTGTTTTTTTAATTATATCAAAACAATTTTTTTTATACAATATATTTATTTGTTTTTTGTATTTTCTGTCACTTTTTGTTTTTTATTGACTTTTTTAATAAAAAATGTAAAAATATTCTTATAAATGATAATAAAAGGAGGATTTGTTATGAATTATTATTATGACTATGGTTATGATGCTTCAACATATTCCAATTCTTATGATGGCTTAGATTCAGCAATAGCTACTGGTATTGGAGCAACAATAGGTTCTTTTTTAGGATTTATTTCAGTCATATCTATTGTTGTTGGCGTATTACAAATTATTGCAATGTGGAAGCTTTATACTAAAGCTGGTGAAAAAGGCTGGAAATCAATTATACCTATTTACAACCTTGTTGTTTTATTTAAAATTTCAGGAATTTCACCATGGTTACTATTGGTTTACTTAGCTGGTTTCATACCATTTGCAGGTTGGATTGCAATTATGGCTTTAAATGCTTACCAATGTTATAACTTATCAAAATCTTTTGGTAAAGATATTGGTTATACATTTGGATTATTTTTCTTACCTACTATATTCTACATGATTCTTGGATTTGGTCAGGCCGAATATGTTGGTCCTGCTGGAAAATCTTCTGTAGAAGCTTCAGTTATGTCTGATTCAGATTCTGTTGTAGAAACTAAAAAAGTAGAAGAAACAAAAGACTCTGTTGCAAATGAAAATACAACTGATAATAAAGAATAATTCTAGGTAAAAAATAACTATTTTAAATTTTATCTAAATTAAAAAGTCGTTTTAATAAATACTAAAACGACTTTTTATATTTTTAGTTCATTTCAACTTTTCCAATAATTTGTTCTAAATCTTCTATTTTATGTTTATTCATGTAATCTTCGATTCCTTTTATAGTGTTTATGCTTGTGTATGGGTCTATAAAATTTCCTGCTCCTATAGATATTGCATTTGCTCCTGCTAACATAAATTCTATTGCATCTTCTCCACTTATTATTCCTCCCATACCAAGCACAGGAATGTTTACTGCTTTAGCTACTTGATAAACCATTCGAACTGCTACTGGTTTTATAGCTGGTCCTGAAAGCCCTCCTGTATTATTAGCAAGTACAGGTCTTCTTTTTTCAATGTCAATTTTCATTCCTAGTAAAGTATTTATTAAAGACACTCCGATCAGCACCTGCATCTTCTACTGCTTTTGCAATAGATGCAATATCTGTTACATTAGGTGTTAATTTTACAATAAGTGGTTTATCTAAAACTTTTCTAACTTCACTTGTTACTTGTTTTACTCCTTCATATGTATTTCCAAATGCCATACATCCATCTTTCACATTAGGACATGACAAATTTAGTTCTACACCATCTATGTCTAATGTATTTAATATTTTACAAAGTTCTACATATTCTTGTATACTACTTCCACAAGCATTTACAATTATTGCTGTATCAAATTTTCTTAGGAAAGGTAAATCATTTTGAGCAAAATATTCTACACCTGGATTTTGTAAACCTATGCTATTTAGCATTCCACTCGCAGTTTCACACACTCTTGAGGGTTTGTTTCCACTTCTTGGTTTTAAAGATGTTCCTTTTGTAATTATTCCTCCTAATTTACTTAAATCAAAATATTGACTGAATTCTCTTCCATATCCAAATGTTCCTGATGCTACAGTAACTGGATTTTTCATTTCTATTCCTGCAAAATTAATTTTTGTATTCATGTTTTCCTCCTTTTATATAAACTAACTCTATCTAAATTTCAACTTCTTTTGCATTAAATACAGGTCCATCTTTACAAACATGTAAATATTCTGGAGTTTCTTTAGAACTATTTGCTGTTTTTACTGCACAGCCTAAACATACTCCTAATCCACACCCCATTTTCTCTTCTAATGAAATTTGACATGGTATATCTTTTGTTATTGCTAATTTTTGTACTGCTTTAAGCATTGGTAATGGACCACATGCATAAATAGAATCTATCTTTCCATCTTCTATATCTTTTTCTAAATAATTTATAGCAAATCCTTTTTTACTATAACTACCATCATCAGTAGTTAAAATCATATTGCTAGATACTTTTCTAAATTCATCTTCTAATACTACAAATTCTTTATTTCTAAATCCTAAATATATATTAACACTTTTTTTATCATCACTTGCTGATTTAGCTAGTTCATAAAGTGGAAATACTCCTATTCCTCCACCTATTATTGCTAAATTATTATAGTTCTCATATTTAAATATTCCTTTTCCTAATGGTCCTATTATATCAATTTTTTCTCCAATACTTTTATAAGATAAAATTTTAGTTCCCTTTCCTTTTACTTGAAATATAAATTCAAGCATTCCATTTTCTTTGTCCAAATTATATATACTAATTGGTCTTCTTAAAAATGGTTCAGTTTGGTCTGATACTCTTATTTCTATAAAGTTACCTGGTTTAGCATTTTTTACAATATTTTCTGCTTTGACACTAAATTTAAAAATGTCTGGTTTTAGTTGTTCTTTTTTTACAAGTTCTGCTAATAATTGTTCTGGCATAAAATTTTCCTCCTTTGATTTATCTTATTTATTTTTTATTACTTGATTTAGATCCTCTTTCATTCTTAATGCTTCTGCTCTAGTTGCTTTAGCATAGTCTTCTTCTGAATATTTATCTTTCCATAAATCGGATTTATATGCACACATTAGGCTTCTAGATGCATTTACTATTCCTCCAAAGCCATTACTGTCAAACCCTAATGCAATATCTTCTGATTTTCCTCCTTGTGCCCCATATCCTGGTATTAGAAAATATGTATGTGGTGCTTTTACTCTTATTTGCTCTAATTGTTTAGGATATGTTGCTCCTACTACTGCTGCAATATCACTATATCCATATTTTCCTCTTAGTTCTTCTCCCCATTTTTCTACTAATTCTGCTACTTGCATATATACTTCATTACCATTTTCTAGTTTTAAATCTTGTAATTCTCCTGATGAAGGATTTGATGTTTTTACTAGTACAAATATTCCTTTATTATATTTTTTGCAATCTTCAATAAATGGTTTTACGCAGTCTGTTCCCATATATGGGTTTACTGTAATAAAATCTACATCAAAAATAGGTGTTTCAATATTTTCAATTAAAGTTCTTCCTAAAAAAGCATTTGAATAACTTTGAGCAGTTGATCCTATATCTCCTCTTTTAATGTCTGCAATTACTATCATCTCTTTTTGTTTTGCATATTTACATGTTTCTTGAAAAACTTTTATTCCTGGAATTCCAAACATTTCATAAAATGCAATATTTACCTTTACAGCTGGAATAATATCATAAGTAGCATCTATTAAAGCTTTATTAAATTCTAATATTGCTCTAGATACTCCTTCTATGTCTTTTGGATATTTTTCTTTAATACAATTTGGTAATTTTTCATACCCTGGGTCTAATCCTATAACTGTTGGATTATTTGTTTGTTTTATTTTTTCTATTAATCTATCTATCATTTTTTCCATTATTATGCTCCTTTGATATATTTTATCTTATTACATTTTATCTTCATATACTATTCTTCCACCAACAATAGTATATTTGACTTTTCCTTTTAATTCTTTACCTATAAACGGGCTATTTTTTGATTTAGATACAATCATTTCTTTTGTATATACATATTTTTGATTTGGATCAAAAATTGTAATGTCTGCAATTTTGCCTTCCTGAATTGTACCTCTATCAATTTTTAATAATTTTGCTGGATTATATGATGTTAATCTAACTAAATCTAAATATGTTAATTCTTTTGTATCTATTAAGTTCATAATTTCAGCAGGTAAAGCTGTCTCAAACCCTATTATTCCATTTGGTGCACTTGCTAGTCCTTTATTTTTTTCTTCTTCTGCATGTGGTGCATGATCTGTTATTATGCAATCTATAGTTCCTTCTTTTAATCCTTCTATTATTGCTATTCTATCTTTTTCTTCTCTTAATGGAGGATTCATTTTGGCATTTACGCCTGATTTTAATACTTCATCAACAGTAAAAGTAAAATAATGTGGACATGTTTCACAAGTGATTTTTACACCTCTTTTTTTAGCATCTCTTACCATATTCTTCGTTGTTTTTGTACTAATATGACAAATATGTGCTCTTACATTATTTGTTTCTGAAATAACTATTTCTCTTGCAGCCATTATTTCTTCTGCTTCTGGAAGTACACCTTCTACTTTTAATTCTTCTGCGATCTTTCCTGCATTTATAGCTCCAGCAGATACTGATTTTTCTTCACAATGTGATGCTACAAATGTTCCTAGTTCATCTGCTTTGATTATTGCTTCTCTCATTGTTTTACTGTTTACAACTGGCATACCATCATCTGAAAAAGCTATTGCTCCTGCATTTTTTAGTTCCTCAAAATCTACTAGTTCTTCTCCTTTTTCTCCTTTTGAAACTGATGCATATGGAAGAACATTACATAAGTTTACTTTTTTTGCTTTTTCAATTATTTCTTCCAAAATAATAGCACTGTCTGGTGTTGGTTTTGTATTTGGCATTGGGCAAATAGTAGTAAATCCTCCACATACAGCGCTCTTACTACCTGTTTCGATTGTTTCTTTATGTTCAAATCCGAGGCTCTCTTAAGTGGCAGTGCATGTCAATCATTCCAGGTATGATATTTAAATTAGTACAATCAATAATTTTATCTGCTAAATCAGAAATTTCATTATCAATCTTTTTTATTTTGTCATCTTCAATTAGTATGTCTTTTTTCTCAAATATGTTTGTTTTGTAATCAATTAATGTTCCATTTTTTAAAAGTATTTTCATTTTCTACCTCCTACATTTTTTATTATATTATCATTATATTACATTTTTTTATAATCTTTTGATAATTTCAGATAATAATATTATCTGATTATCTCTAGATTTGTTTTCGATAAGGTCTCTCATATCCTTATCAATAATCTCATACATTGCATCATTTGTACTAGAAATAGTTTCGGTATGTATACACATATTAACTATTGTATCATAGTCATATAATGCATTACATATATACTTCCGAAATTCCTTCAATACATCTTTTGCAACTGTTGTTGATTCAATAGCTTTTATTTTAGCTACCATTTTTTGAGCTTTACTTATTGCATTCCTCATGTATTATTCCTCCTGTGTTCTCCTTTATTTTAAGAAGAATTGATACTTATTAATGACTACAATTATATTGTAACAATTTTTTGCCTAAAAGTCAATTATGTTAATCTTAAAACAAGTATTAAATTTACACACTAATTTTGGCAAGGTCTTTTCGAGCCGTTGCAAGAAGACCAGTAGCCTTCTTACAATACTTACGCTCCTTATTTTTCTTCTATTATTGTCCATGCTCCGCTTGAATCTTTTCCACTTGTCTGTATATCAGATTTTAAATAAACTATCGGACGGACACCACCACTAGGAGAGTACTCAGCGAAGTAGTCGCTACGGCCATGGCCAACGCTAGCGTAGCTCACACTGCCACTAACCACATAGCGCACATTGAAACCACTACGGTTAGAGCCACTGCCAACACAGCAAGATGCCAACCAGTATGCTATGTTGTCAGTATCTACTCCATTTCTAAATAACATTCTATATTCATTACTTGTTGTTGCTATTTTTTCTGAACCTACATAACTATAGTATGTATATTTATCTGTTCTACTTGCTTTTGATGTTGAATATCCTGTTTCTGTTGTTATTGTTGGATAATATATTGATTTTGTATATTCTTTTCCATATTCACTATCAAGTGTTGTTGATGGTGTAACTCCACAAATTTTATTTACATCTTCTACTGTTATACTTCTTGCTCCACTTCCTGTCAATGTTCTTTTTTCTACTCCTTCTACTCCTTCTACTACATCTCCTACTTCATAACTAAATGTTTTACTTGTATTTGCTCCTACTCCATGTCCATATATACTACATATTTTATTTAATTCTTCTTCTGCATATAAATATCCTATTGCTCCATTTAAATAAAACTCTTTATTGTCATCTGTTTGTAGTGGTTCTTCACTAATTAGCACTACCTCATTATTTTCTTTACTTAATACTCTCCATTTTATATTATCATTTGATGTAAATGTTTGTGGTGTATCATATCCATTTCCTCCTGTTGTTCCTGTTCCTTTTTCTGATGTATATGTATATGGATGTGTTCCTGCTTTATATGCTACATAATCTCCTACTTCTACTTGTGATACTAATGTTTTTGTTTTTGCAGCTCCTTCTTGTTTTTCTACAAATTCTACTTTTTCTTCTTCTACATGAAATACATATCCTTCTTTTGTTTTTACTTCTATTTTTTTATTTCTTTCTACCCATGAACTACTTTCATATTTTTTATCGTTTTCTATTGCCTCTTTATATTTTCCCATAAATACTTCTGTTGACCAGTTTTCACGTCTTTTATCAATTTGTAAACCTGCTCCTATTAATTCTAAACTTTCTTTATATTCTGCTTTCTCATTTTCTTCTTTTGCACTTGTTGTTTTATTTAATAATCCATTATTTCCTGTTAATGTTGCTATACTTATTCCTGCTAGAATTAATAGTACTATTATTGTAATTACTAGCGCTATTAGCGTTATTCCTTTGTTATTTTTTAAAATTTTCTCCATTTTTCTTTCCCTTCTTCCTTATTTTTATCACAATATTTATATAATAAAATATTGTATTTATATTTATGTGTGTCTTTTTTCTTTGCAATTACATTTTTTATATTTTATTTTTTAATTTAATAACTAATTAAAAAAGACAGCAACAAATACCTATTTCTAGGCTTTTGTTACTATCTTTTTATTTATATTTATTATTACTTTTTCGTTTATTAACTTGCTTGTGTGTACAGTATCAAGGCTTACAGCTACTATATTTTTCATTTTTTCTTTTCCTTTTCTTTCGTTTTTATTTATTTTTCTTATCTCTACTTTATATTATACAATTACTATAATTTTGTCAATATATTTTTCATAACAACTAGTAATATACTCATTATTTCTCTTGACAAATTAACACTTTTTTCTTAGAATAAGTTTATAATTTATTTAAAGGAGGATTATATATGTCTGATATAATGTCATATTTATTTGAAACAAAAGCTGTGAAATTCTGTGAAGAAAACAAACCATTTTTCTTAACTTCTGGTATGATTTCACCATATTTTGTTAATACTCATTTTCTTTATGGTAATGAACAAGAAGCTACCCAATTTTTAGCTTATATTGATACTTTATTAGAAGATAGAATTAATTTACCAAAAAAGGTTTTTGATAAAGTTCTTGTACAATACAATACTAATTCAATCTATAAATACACTATAGATTCTATGATAGAAGCAATTACTAAAAATGTTAATATAGATGAAATTGATTATATCTCTGGTGGAGAAAGAAGAGATTGGTATTTTTCAAATATAATCGCATATTTACTAAAAAAACCTCATCTTACTTTATTTAAAGACTTAGAAGCTTTTGAAAGTCCTTATGATTTTTCTACAACTAATAAAATAACAAATTTAGAAAGAAAAAAAGTTTTAAATGCGTCTGATCTAGTTACTGCTGCCTCTAATTATGTTCGTTCTTGGATTCCAGCAATAAAAAGTTTAAATGGAAAATTGCCTTGGACATGTTATGTTGTAGATAGAAAACAAGGTGGAACTGAAGTATTAGAAAAAGAAGGTATAAAAACAATTCCTTTAGCTTTAGTAGATGATTCTTTATTTGAAAAAGCCTTTGAATTAAATATTATTAATCAAGGACAACTAGAAATGCTTAAAGGATTTTATAAAGACCCTTATACCACAATGAGAAACTTCTTAGTAAACCACCCTCAATTTTTAGAAGATTCTTTAAATTCTGATAATGAAAAAACAAGAAAAAGAGCAAAATTATTAATTGATAATAACTTATATAATTTATAATTAAAAATAAAATCTAAATTACTACTTCTTGCAATTGTTAATTTAGATTTTATTTTTTTACTTATTTTTATCAATAATTACATTACATCTAACAACAGTTACATTATCAGGAATATTTTTAAGAACTGTACTATTTGCACCAATTTTTACAAAGTTACCTATTTTGATTGGTCCGTAATATTTTTGCACCTGAACCTACCATTACATTATTTCCCAAATCAGGATGTCTTTTATATTTATCTTTTCCTGTTCCTCCTAATGTTGCATTATGATAAATTGTACAATCATTACCAACTGTTGCAGTCTCTCCTATTACAATTCCCATTCCGTGATCAATAAATAATCTTCTACCAATTTTAGCTCCTGGATGTATTTCAATTCCAGTAAAGAATCTCCCTAATTGAGATATAAGTCTTGCCAAAAATAATAACCTATGATTATATAAAAAATGTGCTATTTTGTGAAATACCAAAATATGAAATCCAGGGTATAGAATTATTACTTCAAGTATATTTTTACATGCTGGATCTTTGTCTTTTATATTTTTAGCATCTTCATATAATTCTTTAAAAAATTTCAATCTAATCACCCTATTACATCTTATGCTTTTTATGTTTTTTTGCTATCTATAAAATTTTATATTTACTACTATTTATGACAAATATTTCAAAGATTTTTTTGTATAATATTTTTCAACCCTTCTTTTATTATCATTTACTGTATTTTGTAAGGAGGTTACAACAAAATGTATTCAAAATACCTATATAGCAAAATAAATGAAACTAAATCAGAAGTTGTTTTTTTAATTCCAACTAAGGAAGAAATTCGCTTTCTAGAAGCAAACAATATTAAATTTAGAAAAAAAGAAGGACTCTATATGGTAAATGCACATCAATTAAAATGCTTATTTTGCCATTAGTACTTAAAAGTTAATTAACAAAAAATACAGTAAATGGAAAAGGGACATTTTTAATGTCCCTTTATATATCTTATTATATTAAATTTTCTAGTTCCTTTATTTTATCACGAAGTTCTGCTGCCTTCTCAAATTCCATTTGTGCTGCATATTTTAGCATTTCATCTGTTAAATTCGCAATTACATCTTTTATATTTTCAGTTTTCTCTAGTTTATATTCTACGCTAATATCTTCTATATTTGTTATACTAATTGTATCTCTTACTGACTTATTAATAGTCTTAGGAGTAATATTATGCTCTTTATTATATTTAGTTTGTATTGTTCTTCTTCTGTTTGTTTCAGAAATTGCTTTCTCCATACTCTCTGTTAGTTCATCTGCATACATTATAACTGTACCATTAGTATTTCTAGCAGCACGTCCAATAGTTTGAATAAGAGACCTCTCTGAACGTAAAAATCCTTCTTTATCAGCATCTAGTATTGCAACTAGTGATACTTCTGGTATATCTAATCCTTCTCTTAAAAGATTTATACCAACTAAAACATCAAATTCTCCGAAGCCTTAAATCTCTTATAATTTTCATTCTTTCTAACGCTTTTGTATCTGAATGCATATAGTTTACTTTAATGTCTAGTTCTTTTAAATATTTAGTTAAATCTTCAGCCATTTTTTTAGTTAAAGTTGTTACTAATATTCTTTCTTTTTTATCTACTCTTAGTCTTATTTGCTCTATTAAATCATCTATCTGATTAGTTACAGGTTTTACTTCTATTTTAGGATCTAATAACCCAGTAGGTCTAATAATTTGTTCAACAACATTTGATTTAGAATGCTCTTTTTCATAATCAGCTGGGGTTGCACTAACAAAAACTACTTGGTTTATTCTTTCTTCAAATTCTTTAAATGTTAAGGGCCTATTATCAAAAGCTGATGGTAATCTAAATCCATAATTTACTAAAGATTCTTTTCTTGCTCTATCGCCATTATACATTGCTTTTACTTGAGGAATTGTTGCATGTGATTCATCAATTAATAATAAGAAATCATCAGGGAAGTAATCAAATAAAGTATATGGTGGACTTCCTTCTGGTCTTCCGGCTTATATGTCTTGAATAGTTTTCAATTCCAGAACAAAATCCAGTTTCTTTCATCATTTCAATATCAAAATTTGTCCTTTCCTCTATTCTCTGTGCTTCAATTAATTTATTTTGAGATTTAAAATATTTTACCCTTTCTTCCATTTCTTTTTCGATTGTTGCTATTGCTTTTTCCATCTTATCTTTTGTTGTAACATAATGTGATGCTGGTGAAATCAAAATGTGTCTTCTTGTTCCAATTGGTTTACCTGTCAAACTATTTATTTCGACTATTTTTTCTATTTCATCTCCCCAAAATTCAAGTCTTATTGCCGATTCAGATTGATCTGATGGATATATTTCTACTATATCTCCTTTTGCTCTAAAAGTTCCTCTTTTAAAGTCAATTTCGTTTCTAGCATATTGCATACTAATAAGTTTCTTTAATACTTGGTCTCTTGATTTTTTCATTCCTGGTCTTAAGGATAACATCATTTCTTGGTAATCTATAGGGTCTCCTAAACCATAAATACATGAAACAGAAGCAACGATAATAACATCTCTTGTTTCAAATAACGATAAAGTTGCAGAATGTCGTAATTTGTCTATTTCATCATTAATAGAAGAATCTTTTTCAATATAAGTATCTGTTGATGGAATATAACTTTCTGGTTGGTAATAATCATAGTATGACACAAAATATTCAACATTATTTTCTGGGAAAAATTCTTTAAATTCTGAATATAATTGTCCAGCTAGAGTTTTATTATGTGCTAAAACCAATGTTGGCTTTTGTACTTTTTCAATTATATTTGCCATTGTAAAAGTTTTTCCAGACCCAGTAACTCCTAAAAGTGTCTGATATTTCTTCCCATCCATTATCCCTTTACTTAAATATTCTATTGCCTCAGGTTGGTCACCTGTTGGCTTAAATTCTGAATGTAATTTAAACATATTTTTCTACCTCTTTCTTATTGTACCATTAGTTTTTTAAATATACAAGATGTTGTTTTTTTACGTAGAAAAAAGAAAAATACAAATTTCGTACTCTCATCTAAGGTTAGAATAATGATATTTTCAACCTTTCTATAAGTCAGATAATAAAAACAGTATAGTAAAACTATACTGTTTAAAAATATTTAGGAGTAATTAATTATTCTTATTAAGCTATTCCTAAATAAATTTCTTTTGCTATGGCAAATTAAATATAATAATGTATTTGTCCATCAATTGTCTTTTTAAAAAACAATCCTTCTTTTACACCTATATCAAAAATTTCTTTGACTTCTTCTGATTTTAACTTTACATTGAAATCTTTATCAAAATCTTGTATTACATCTATAAGTGTGACATCCCGTTTGTTGGCTACATACTGATGAATAGTATAATAATTGTTTTTTAAGTAGCTCTTATTTCTGATTATTTTTGCCATATTCTCCTTCCTCCTTTGATGTTTGTATGTTATTGTCTTTTTGTTTCTTATCTACTTTGTTGTCTTGGAGACTACAAATTTGTATATTATAATATTAACATAATATCATAATTTTTGCAATATGCAATTTTTCATCTAATATTTTTCTTTTAAGTTGCACTTATTTCTAATTGATTATCTACACCTCTTAACAAACATAATCTAAAGATTATACTTCTTGTATAGAAATCAACAAAATTTGCTATTCCAAATGCAAATAGTGCTATTTGCGTATTGTAAAAAATACAACACACTACTATTCTAGCAAGTACTCCAATTATTGAACCTACTAACAATATTAGTGGTTTTTCTCCGAGTAATACATAATGTTTTATAAGTTTCATATGGATATAATCCAAAAACACCAAAAGAATAAAATATTATGTAAGGAAAACACTTTTCTAATGGCAAACTACCATGAGATATAACTAAATATATAAAACAAAAAATATAGTTTAATACTATTATTAATGGAAAACACTTTTTCTTTATTTCCATCACAATTTCATATTGTTTTTCATAAGATTCTTTTATTGGAACTTTTATCATTAATGTTGCTTGATAAGCATTTGTTATAATTTCAAGACTTAAACATACACTATAACATATTGTATGGATTGAATATTTATCTGTTCCCAAATAACTTGCTATTACACCATAGATTAGTATAAATATACGTGATAGTAACCTTTCCAAAGATGTTGGCACTCCATATTTTAATACATTTTTCATGTTTTCTTTGTTTGGTAATTTAAATTCTAATTTTAAATTGTACAACATATAAATGATAGATATTAAACATGAAATTGTTGTTGCTAAGAATAATATAACTAATGATTTAGTTGTTAAAAATCCTATAACATCAAATCCAATTAAAGTTATATAAAATATTATTAAACTTTTATTATATAATTTAAGTTTTCCTTGTAATCTAGTCATTTCAAATAGTGCATTTGATAATCTTCCGAGTAACTAGATATCCTATATAAATAAATAATATATCTGATAGCAATTCTTTTTGACTTGTAGTTAATTCAAAAATATTTACTATATAATCTCTAAAAATAAATACTATAATTCCCAATAGTAAACTTGCTATTTGACTTTAAAATTAATTCTATTGAAAATAGACTTCCACATACTATTATTGTATCTATGCTAATTGCATTATTAAATGCTGAATCAATATTATCTGCAATACCCATTAAAACAAAGCTTATTAATATAGATATGAATTCTTTCATTTGTTTTTTCACCCTTTTTTGCTATTGTTAATTAATTATTTCATTTTTTCTTTGATTTTGACTAAAGTATTTAAAGCATCTATTGGCGTTAATTCATTTAAATTGATTTTATCTATTTCATGAGCAATTTCAGCCAATTTATAATTATACATGTCAAATTGTCCTTCTACTTGTTTTTTATCTTTATTTTCTTGCTTTTTACCTGTTAATATATTCTTTCTTTCTAAAGAGCGTAAAATTTCATTTGCTTTTGTTGTAACTACTTTTGGAACTCCTGCTAATCTTGCTACATGAATACCATAGCTTTCATCAGTTCCTCCTCTTACAATTTTTCTTAAGAAAATTATATCTTCTCCTTTTTCTTTAACAGCAACTGAATAATTTTTTATTCCTTCTAATTTGTCTTCTAATTCTGTTAATTCATGATAATGTGTTGCAAATAATGTTTTTGCTCCACATTTTTCCTTATCAGCTATAAATTCTGCTACTGCCCAAGCAATTGATAATCCATCATATGTTGATGTTCCTCTTCCTATTTCATCTAATATTACTAAACTATTTGGTGTTGCCTCTTTTAATATAGTTGCTACTTCCATCATTTCTACCATAAAAGTACTTTGTCCCATACTTAAATCATCAGAAGCCCCTACTCTAGTAAATATTTTATCTACTACTCCAATTTTTGCAGTTGTTGCTGGTACAAAACTTCCGTACTTGTGCCATTAATGTAATCAATGCTACTTGTCTCATGTAAGTTGATTTACCTGCCATATTTGGTCCTGTTATAATTGATAGTCTATTTTCTTGTTTATCTAAATAAGTATCATTCTCAACAAAACTTCCTGCACCTAGTATCTTTTCAATTACAGGGTGTCTTCCAGCTTCAATATCAATAATTCCATTATTGTTCACCTCTGGCATGCAATAATTCATATCTTCTGCTACTTGCGCAAAAGATGATATAACATCTAACGTTGATACAACTTCACTTGTTTTTTGAAGTCTTACTATGTTTTTAGAAATTTCTTCTCTTATTTCTACAAAAGCATTATATTCTAAATTAACAACTTTTTCTTCTGCACCTAATATCTGGTTTTCCAAAGTTTTTAGTTCTTCAGTTATATATCTTTCAGCATTTGTCAATGTTTGTTTTCTAATATAGCTTTGTGGTACTTGATTTAAATATGATTTAGTTACTTCTATAAAATATCCAAATACTTTATTAAATCCTATTTTTAAGTTTTTTATTCCTGTTTTTTCTCTTTCTTCTGTTTCTAATTTAATAAGCCAATTTTTTCCTTCAGTCTGTGCAGTCTTTAATTTATCAATTTCTTCATTATATCCAAGTTTTATTATTCCACCATCTTTTATAGTCATTGGAGGATCCTCAACTATTGATTTTTCTATTATTTCATAGATATCTTGTAATTCATCTAAATTATCATATAATTCTTTTAGTAAACTAGAATTACATTTATATAGAATTTGTTTTATTTCTGGAAGTTTATATAAAGAATTTTTTAAAGTTATCATATCTCTTGCATTTGCATTTCCATACGCCATTTTTCCTGCTAATCTTTCGATATCATATACTTTTTTTAAGTTTTCTATAATTTCTCCTCTTAGCATAATGTCATTTTTTAATTCTTTTACTCCATCTAATCTCTTATTTATTTCTAGTACATCTACTAATGGATCATTTAGCCATCTTCTTAGAAGTCTTCCTCCCATAGAAGTTGAAGTTTTATCTAATACCCAAAGTAAAGTTCCTTTTTTTGATTTATCTCTCATTTTTTCTGTAATCTCAAGATTTCGTCTAGCATTTATATCTAACGCCATATATCGTGACAATTGATAGATTGTTATTTTATTAATATGATCTAAAGTTGTTTTTTGAGTATCTTCAATATATTTTACCAATGCATTAATAGAACTTATAGCTAAGACTCTTTTTTCTAAATCTTCTATTTTTTTTGCGTTCGAATCTATTATAGTAAATCTTAATTTAATATTTTCATCTATAGATTCAAAATATTTATCATCAAACTTTGTAATATAAATATTTTCAAATCTTTCTTTTATTTTATCTATTTCTTCTTTTGAATCATTCATCATTGAATTTATAACTATTTCAGATGGTGTGTATCTTGCAATTTCATCTAAAAGCATTGGAAAATTATTACTATCTTTAATTTCAGCTGAGTAAAATTCTCCTGTTGAAATATCACAAACACTAATTCCAAAATAAATTCCCGTTTTATAAATAGACATAATATAATTATTTTTTCTTTCTTCTAACATATTACTGTCTACCAAAGTTCCAGGGGTTACGACTCTTATAACTCCTCTTTTAACTATTCCTTTTGTTGATTTAGGATCTTCTAATTGTTCACAAATTGCAACTTTATATCCTTTTGAAATTAACTTTGATACATATATTTCTGCTGCATGATGTGGTATTCCACACATTGGCGCCCTTTCTTCTTGACCACAGTCTTTTCCTGTTAATGTTAGTTCTAATTCTCTTGATGCAGTAATTGCATCATCAAAAAACATTTCATAGAAATCCCCTAATCTATAAAATAAAATACAATCTTTATATTCTTCTTTTGTTTCAAGATATCTTTGCATCATTGGTGAATATTCTGCCATATTTATTTTTCTCCTTTTTATCTTTCTTCCATTATTCTTTCTTTTTCTTCATAGTTTTTGACTAATATTTTCATTCTTCTTAATGAACTTTTACTAATTCCTACTTTAGCTGCTTTTTGTTCTAATTTTCCTTTCGTATTATTTGCAATATTTATAATATTTTTTGCTTTTTCATATTCTTGTTCTTCTTTGGTTTTTGCATTTTTTATAATAATTGATCCTTCATCATATTTTTCTAATAATTTCTGTATTAAATCTTTTTCAAATATACTAAACTCTTCTTTTATCATTTTTCTCTTTGCATGTTCTTTACATATTGTATATAAATCTCTATAAGTTTCATTTTCTTTCAATTTTTCTATTTCTCTTCCTATTGTTCTAGTTGGAATTCCATATTCTTTCGCAATTTGTATTTGAGAAGAATTTGTCACAATCATCTCTATTAACAATGCTTTAAAATTGATATGTGAGTAATCAGGTCTGATTTTTGATTCATATTCTATATATTGTTTCATTAATTCTTTATCATTAGAACTTATTACATATTCTGACATTTTTTCTTTAAATGTGTTTCTATCAATATTTAACTTTGTATAAGCCTGTTCCATTGTTATTTGATTTTTTAATAAACATTTTATAATATTTTCCAAATCATATTTATCAATATTTACGGTTATGATTTTACTTTTATTATGTTCAATAATCTTTTCAAATTTCTGCAGTTCTTTTGGATTTTCAGCAAATAATTCTTTAAATCTTTTCATTATAACTTCTCTACTAATTCCATATTCTTTTTCTATGTTTCTTAATGATTTTCCTTTCAATATTTCTCTGAAAATTTTTTGAAATTCTTTTATTTCTATATCTAACATTTTCCGTTTTTTAAATTTCTCCTTTCAAATACCACATATGTTCAGAAATAATTTTAAGCTCTACCATGCTTCCAATTAAATTCTTATCCCCTTCAAAAATAACAACCTTATTACTATCTGTTCTTCCAGTAAGCATATCATCATTATTTTTGCTTGTTCCTTCAACTAAAACCTTTTGAATAGTTCCAACATATTTTTGATTATTTTCTTCTATTTGGCTTTCAACTAGTTTTTTTAATTTATCAAATCTTTTATGTTTTATTTCTTCTGGTACTTGATTTTCCATTTTATCTGCTGGGGTTCCAACTCTTCTAGAATAAATAAACATATAAACTTGTTCAAATTTCACTTTTTCTACAACATCTAAAGTATCTTCAAATTCACTGTCAGTTTCTTTTGGAAATCCTACGATAATATCTGTAGATAAAGTCAAGTTGGGAATATTTTGTTTCATTTTTTCTACTAATTTCAAATACTGCTCTTTTGTATATTTACGATTCATTTCTTTTAAAACTTTGTCATTTCCAGCTTGAAGTGGTAAATGAATTAATTTGCATACTTTATTACATTCTGCAATTGCCATTATTACATCATCTGTAAAATCTTTAGGGTGTGGAGATACAAATCTTATTCTTTCTATTCCTTCGATTTTATTTATTGCTCGTAGCAAAGTTGCAAAAGAATTTACTCCTTCATATTCTTCAAATTCTATGTTTTTTTCTTTTTCAACTTTTAAATACGAATTTACATTTTGACCAAGTAATGTAATTTCTTTATATCCTTGTTTAGCTAATTCTCTTACTTCATTTATAATATCTCTTGGCTTTCTACTTCTTTCTCTTCCTCTTACATATGGTACTATGCAATAACTACAGAAATTATTACAACCATTCATAATAGTAACTGATGCTTTTATGTTACTATTTCTTTTTATTGGTAATCCTTCATAAATTTGCCCATCTATATCAATAATGTCTTCTAATTTTTTCTTTTCATCTAAAACTTTATATAAATCTTCTGGAAATCTGTGAAGTGTATGTGTTCCAAACAAAATATCTACAAATGGATAACTTTCTTTTATTTTGTCTGTAATATGTTTTTCTTGCATCATACATCCACCTATTGCTATAATAATTCCTTTTTGTTCTTTTAATCTTTTTAGTTCTCCTAATTTTCCAAATAATTTATCTTCAGCATTTTCTCTTACACAACATGTATTGAATAATACTAAATCAGCATCAGTTTGATTTTCAGTTTTTGCATATCCCATTTTTTCTAACATGCCACACAATTTTTCTGAATCATTTTCATTTAATTGACATCCCATTGTCAATATGCTATATTTCAAATTTTTAGACTGATTTATTTCACCTATTTTTTCTATATATTTTTCTTGTATTTCTATTTCGTTTGTTGTATTCACATTAAACCTCCATTCACTTTGTTATTTTATTATATTTTGTCGGATTTTGCAAGAAATTTAAGCATAAAAAATACACTTATAGAAATCTATAAATGTATCTTTTATATATTGGTGTTTCTTACTTATGCAAGACCATATTTTTTCTTAAATCTATCTGCTCTACCACCAGCTGTTTCTTGTCTTAAGTTACCAGTCCAATATGGATGGCATTTAGAGCATACATCTACTTTCAAATCTTTTTTTGTTGAACCAACTTCTAAAACATTGCCACATGCACATGTAATAGTTGTTTGGTTATATTCTGGTTGTATATCTTTTTTCATTTATGTTCACCTCTTTCTCGAATTAATAACATGACTGTTTTTTATCATAGCATATTTTTTATTTTTTTTCAAGTGTTTAAAATTATTTTGTTTCATTTTTTTGTTCCTGATTATATATATATTCTGCTGAATATAACATTTCTTTGTTTAAAGATAATTTATTTACTAATTTACCCATTATATTAAATACGCATGCTATTATTAAAATTAGCATTCCAATTTTTTTCCAATATTTTGCAAGCATAACTTTTCTCCTTTTTTTACAATACATATTAATTATACTTTTATTTTTGTAAAATGTCAATAATTTGACTTACTTTTGGTTACAATACAAATGGTGATGATTATATGAATAAAAAAAGTTTAATTTTATTAATTATTATTGTTGTAATTATAGTAGGTGTTGGTATTTATTTTTATTTTTCCACTCATTCTACAAAGAATAAAGATAAACAAAGTAATTATGAAGCTAACAAAACTGTTGCAAACACTTCAATTGATAATTCTGTAGCTAATTCAACTGAAGAAAATAAAAATAATGAATCTAATATTAAAGAAGAACATACAAATCTTTCTTCTAATGAGCAACCACAAAAAAATCAACCTCAATATCATGAAGAACAATTAACTACATTTTCAACCAAGATTTACTCTAATGATTCTGCAAGGCAAAACAATATTTCTATTACGTGTAATACATTAAATGGAACTACAGTAAAAAATGGTAGTATATTTTCTTTTTGTGGTACTGTAGGTCAAGCAACTAGTAAAAAAGGTTATCAAGAAGCTGATATTTATGATAATAATGGTAAAAAGAAAAAAGGACTTGGTCGGTGGTAATTGTCAAATAAGTTCTACATTATATAACGCTGTCCTTAGTGTTCCTACTTTAGTTGTAACAGAAAGACATGAACATAGCAATCATGTTCCTTATGTTCAGAAAGGAAAAGATGCTGCTGTTGCTTATGGTAGCTATGATTTTAAATTCAGAAATAATTCTGGAAATGATATTAAAATCAATTGCTCTACTGATTCTAAAAGTATTACTGTTACATTAATTAGTTTAAAACAAATTTAATAAAATGTTGTCCCCTCTATAGAATATTTATAATAATATTAGAATATATTTTAATATCAAATTGGAGGGGATTTTTATGCAAAATTTAAAAGTGTCTATTTGTTTGTTACTTATATTCTTATTTAGCCTTTGTTTTATACTTCCTTGTTTTGCAGAAGATATAACTTATGTATGGTCTTCTAATAGTAATAGTATAAATAATGTCAATACTATCGATACTAATACTGTAGATACTAATAACAACAATATAATTACTAATGAAATTACACAAACAAATTCAGAAATAGACCAAGATAATAAACTTTCTTTAGAATCTGGTTCTGCAATTTTAATTGAACAAACAACTCGGTCAAATTCTATATTCTCATAATATTCATGAACGATTACGTCCTGCTTCTGTTACAAAAGTAATGAGTATTTTACTTATCATGGAATCTATTGATAGTGGTAAATTAAATTACAATGATAAAATTCCATGTAGCGAAAACGCAGCATCCATGGGAGGTTCACAAATTTGGCTAGATCCTAGAGAAACTTTAACTGTTGATGAAATGTTAAAAGCTATTTGTGTTAATTCTGCAAATGACTGTGTAGTTGCAATGGCAGAATATATTGCAGGTTCTGAAGAAGCTTTTGTACAGTTAATGAATGATAGAGCAAAAGAACTTGGTATGAATGATACATGTTTTAAAAATTGTCATGGATTAGATCAAGATGGACATGAAACATCAAGTTATGATATTTCTTTAATGTCAAAAGAATTACTAAATAATCATCCAGATATAACTAAATATACTACTATTTGGATGGATTCTTTAAGAGATCGGTAAATCACAATTATCTAATACAAATAAACTTATAAAAAATTATAAAGGTGCTACTGGTTTAAAAACAGGTTCTACTTCTCTTGCTTTATATAATTTGTCTGCTAGTGCTACTAGAGATAATCTTTCTTTAATAGCAGTTATTATGAAAGCACCATCTACAAAGGTTAGATTTAGTGAAGCTCAAAAATTACTAGATTATGGTTTTAACACTTTTTCTTTTAAAGAATTTGGCAAAAAAAATGAAGTTATCAAAAAAGTTTTAGTAAATAAAGGAGTAACACCTACTGTTGATGCTGTTCTGCAAGACAATGCTGGTACTTTAATCGAAAAAGGAAAAGACAGAAATATAGAGCAAAATGTAATGTTGGAAGAATCTGTATCTGCACCTATTATACAAGGGCAAAAACTTCGGAGAAGTTTCATTTGTATTAGATGGCAAAACAATATCAACAGTTGATATTGTTGCTAAAAATAATATTGAAAAAATAAATTTATTTACTATGTCTAAAAAAGTTATATATAGTTGGGTTGATTTGTTGAGAAGTTAATAATTTAAAAACGTATAAATGAATAAAGAAAATGAACATATAAATTATTTTCTTTATTCATTTATTTACATCTTTTTTATAGATGTATTCTTACATATTTACTCATTTTTTATATACTTATATAGCATTTCTCTTTAATAAATTCTTTTATTTTATTTTCATCTTTTCCTTCATAATATAGAATAAGTAAGTCTTTAAATTCTTCTGTTAATTCTGCTGGAATTGCTATAATCCCTTTTCCTTTCGAAATTAAATAATGATTACTATATATTACAGATGTTCTTTTATTTCCATCAATAAAAATTTGTTTTTTCATCGTATATAATAAAAGTTCGATTGATTTTTCAACATCATTTATCTCTTTATTAAAGATTTCTTCTAATTCTTCTTTTATTACACTTTCAATAGGTAAATCTGATTTCCATGTTGTCCCACCTATTGTTACTGGAACATTTCTTATTTTACCAGCTGAATAATAAAATCCTTCTTCTACCATTTTATTTATTTCGCATAATAATGCAAAGTTTGTATTGCTTAAAATAACATTTTTATTTAATATGAATTCCCAAGCATGTTTTAAGTTTACTATTTTTAGTATATCCTCAGATGTCATATTATTTACTTTTCCACCCTCAATTATACTTTCTGTATCTGCAAATGTAGTTGCAACACCTTCTAGTATAGCTTGTTTATAAATTGTATCTACCAAATGTCTTTTTACAAAATCTATATTTTTCTCAACTTCTGCTGAAAGTTCTTCTTCTATATAATTAAATTGTTTTAAATTTCGTGTTATTTCTCTTATTTGTTTTTTTAATTGCTTTGCTTTAATGTTATTATTTAATATTAAATTATATAATTCATCTGAATATTCTCCAACATATTTTGTTAAAGCAACTCCATCTTCTCTGTAATGTATATATATATACTTATTTGAATTATTTTCTCTTATTTCTACCGAACCATATGCAAGTGATTGCAATTCATGTTCCAAAATTTGTTTATTTTGTAAAAGATTCATAATCTCAATTCTTTCTTCCATAATTTTCCTCCTTATAAATTTGAAACTTTTTCTTAATTTATTTGATTTTGTTTCACATTTATATTATATCACAAAATTCAAAAATGTGAAACTTTTCTTGTTTTTTTAAAGGAATTTGTTTCACATTTTCAAATCTATGTTTTTTGTTTTTTTACTTATTTTGTATCAATAAGGTGTGTTTTTATATCTCATATTATTTTTATAAAGAAGAAAAGACTATTGAAAAAAATATTTTTATATACTTTGTTAACAATATAAAATAAAAAGTACATTAACTGTACTTTTTATTCGTCTTCTAATGTGTCATTATATTCAAATTCATAAGTTTCATCTGGTTCTATAGTCTCTTCTTGTTTTTTAGTTTTTTTGTTCTTATTTTCTTTTTTTATTGTTTCTTGATGTTTTTTTTGCATTTCTTTTATTATTTCTTTAGTTTCTTCTTTTTTATTTTGCATACATCGATTCATCATATTATTTGTTTTTTCTATTAAATCTGGCATATAGTCCAATAATTTATCCATTGATGATGTATGATTTACAGGCATTAATTTTACATTATCAGGTTGAATAACCAAAAATGCAACTGGATTAATAGTAACACCTGCACCGTGACCCACCACCAAATGGTAATCTATATTGTATAGCTTCTTCTTTATCTTTTTTAGTATATTCGTCAACTGTTTCTCCCCTAAATTCACTTCCTCCTGCTGCAAAACCAAATGAAACCTTTGATATAGGTATAATAACAATATTATTAGAAGTCTCAATTGGTTCTCCTATAATTGTATTTACATCTATCATATCTTGTATACTATTCATAGCTGTAATCATAAGACCTTCTATTGGATGTTCGCTCATATTTTTTCACTCCTTCTTTTTTATTTAAGATATATATTATATTTATAATATGTATCATTTTTATCTCAAATATACCATCAATTAGTATATTTATTAGATTCTGATTAATATAAATTGGTTTAATGGTAAAATTTTGATTTTTATAATTTTCAACTTTTTTATAAAATATATTTGCAATAACAGTACTAACTATTGGAATTATTATAGATGTAAGACTAGCATTTTCTGTTCCTAATTCTATATATAACTTTATTTTCTTGATACTTATATTTATCTTCTTAGTTGCTTTTAACATTTTTTTGTCAAACTTATTTCTATTTTTTAAAATTTTAAAATCCATACTTCTAACTTTTTCTTTTAATCTCAGTTTTTCAAGTTTAGTTTTTGTTATATTATATTTAAATATTGGTATCTTACTAAAAACAAGTAATTTTATAATAATTTGGTAGTCCTTGTTTATATGTCTTATTCTATTAGAAGAAAAACTTAAATTGTCTATTTGAATTTGAATTTTCGAAAATATAAGTAGTATAAGTATAAATACTAAAAAAACAAAAAGAAAAACCAATATCTTCGCCTCCTTTAGAGGATTTAATATTAGTTTTTCCAATTCTTTCTTTTTTAAACATATTTTTCAAATTTTGTTTCATTATATATTTTTTCAACTAACTTTTTTTGCTTTTTCAACTGTTATATCACCAAACAGTTCTTCTTGCATTGTTTCAACTTTACTTCTTCTAGATAATTCTAATAATCCAGAAAAGGCAGTTACTACTTCTTGTTTATTATGTTGTTTTATAGAAAATAGTTTGTTAAACACGAATCTTTTTTGTTTTACTAAAACTTTAAACATCTCTTTAACTTTACTAGCTACTGTATAATTATCTGTAATAGCAATTTTTTCTATATTTTTAGCATTTTGATTTATCTTTTCTTTGTTTTTTTCTATTAAACTGCTATATATTGAAGGAATTAATTTGTTGTCATATTCTCTTTCTAATTTTTGCTTTGGAAGTATAATTTGCTCTGGTAGCTTGAAATATCTATTTGAATATGATAAATAATTTTCTTTTAATTTCTTACTAATTTCTTTAAACTTTTTATATTCTATTATTCTTCTTATAAGTTCTTCTTCTGTTAACTCTTCTTCTGTTTCTTCTTGTTTTGGTAAAAGATTTTTTGATTTTAAAAATAATAAAGTAGATGCCATAACAAGAAATTCACTTGCTATTTCTAAATTCAAATTTTCTTGTTCCTTTAGATAATCGATATATTGGTCTGTTACTTGACTTAAATTAATATCGTAAATATTCATTTTATTTTTATCAATTAAATGACATAATAAATCAAGAGGTCCTTCAAAATTATCTATTTTTATTGCATATTTTTTTGTTTCTAATGTTAGTATTGCCATTTCTTACTCCTTTATTGCTTTATTTATATTTTCTAATTTATATCCTTTTTTCAATAAAAATTGTTTTATTTCCTCTATTTCCATTAGTGATTGCTTCTTATATATAATATTTTCTGCTGATTTTATTTCATAGTTTTCTAATTCTTCATTATTTTCATATATATAATCTTCTATATCTTCTTTTTTTATTCCTTTTGTAATTAGTTTATATTTTATTTCTTTAATAGACAAGTTCTTTAACGCTATAAAATTATTTATAGTTTTTTCAATATATTCTTTATCATTAATATAATTTGTCTCTTTTAAATACTCTATAATATCTTCTAACAAATTTTGTTCTATACTTTTTTCAAATTTGTTTCTTACTTCTTGTTCAGTTCTTTTTTTATATAATATATATTTTAGTACCTTTGTTTTTTCTTTATCAAATTCTTCTATAGTATACATTATTACCTCTCTTTTATTTTTCTAATTTTACTATACTTTTTTATAAATATCAAGTATTATAAAACCATTTTTATTTAAAAAGACTATCTAGATAAATGATAATATATTTACCTAGATAGCCCCTTTATAATTTTATTTCTTATTCTTCATCGTTATCTTCTTTGCTAGGAATATCTTCTCCTAAACTTTGTTCAAATGCTTTTGCAAAATCTGCTCTTACTTTCTCTTCTACTTCTTCTAAAATCTCTGGATTTTCTTTTAAATATTTTTTAACATTTTCCCTACCTTGTCCAATTCTTTCTCCATTGTAGCTAAACCAAGATCCTGCTTTTTCTATAATATCTAAGTTAACAGCCATATCTAAAATATTTCCTTCTTTTGAAATACCTTGTCCATATACAATGTCAAATTCTGCTTCTCTAAATGGTGGTGCTACTTTATTTTTTATTACCTTCACACGTACTCTGTTTCCTTTTACTTCTCCATCTTGTTTTATGTTTTCTATTTTTCTTATATCCATTCTAACAGAAGCATAAAACTTTAATGCTCTACCTCCAGTAGTTGTTTCAGGATTTCCAAACATAATTCCTATTTTTTCTCTTAATTGATTTATAAATATTAAGACTGTTTTTGTTTTGTTTAATGCTCCAGCTAATTTTCTTAAAGCTTGAGACATTAATCTTGCTTGAAGTCCCATATGTGAATCACCCATGTCTCCATCAATTTCTGCTTTTGGCACTAATGCTGCTACTGAATCTACAACAATAACATCTAAAGCTCCACTTCTTACTAAACTTTCTGTGATTTCTAGAGCTTGTTCTCCTGTATCTGGTTGAGATACAATTAAATTATCTATATCTACTCCTAATTTTTTAGCATAAACTGGATCTAAAGCATGTTCTGCATCTATAAAAGCTGCTTCTCCACCCATTTTTTGTGCTTCTGCTATTACATGTAATGCTAATGTTGTTTTTCCAGATGATTCTGGACCATATATTTCTATAATTCTTCCTCTTGGAACTCCACCAATTCCTAATGCAATGTCTAAACTTAAAGCTCCTGTTGGTATTGCTTCTACTTCCATTGCTTTAAAATCTCCGAAGTTTCATAACAGATCCTTTTCCAAATTGTTTTTCTATCTGACTCATTGCCATTTCTAATGCTTTCTTTTTTTCTGTATTTTCTTCCATAAATTTTCCTCCTTATTTTTGAACTTTTGTTTGATAGGATTATTATATATCAAAAATTTGTTTTGTCAATAGTTTTTGTCTATTTTTTATTTTTTATTTATACCAACTTTCTATTCCATAGAATTGACAAAACCAATTAGGTGTTATATCTCCGACTAATGCAGAATTATAAGCTACTGTATATTTATTATTATATAAACTTATATAAGGTACATCAGTTTTATAAATTTCTGTTAGTCTTTTATATTTTTCTTTCAAAATATTTTCATCTGTTGTATTTTTTACTTCATTTATAATATTATTTACCTCATCATTTGTATAATTTGCTAAACTTCCATCTCCAAAAAAAGTTTCTAAACTTGGACTTGGTGACAATGTAATACTGCAAAGTGCAATATCATAATTTTTTGAAGCAAGTAAATTATTGTATTGTTCATCAGCTGCTTGAATAATATTAATTCTAATTCCTTGGTTTTCCAATTGTTCTTTTATGTTTTGTGCTACTAATACTTTTGACGAATCACTTGTTTTTACTAATAAATTTAAAATTAACTTTTGTGTTTTATAATTTTCTGTTTTTTGCCAAGTTCCATTTTTATAACTCCAACCATTATCTACTAATATTTGCTTTGCTTGTTCTAGGTTATATCCACTACTTGCATCTTGTTCTTGATATAACCAATTACCATAATCTAATGGGAAACTACTTGTATAATATTTACTATTAAAAATACTTGATGTTATATTTGCTTTATCTATTGAAAATGATATCGATTTTCTTACTTCTTGTTTTGATAAAAAGTAATTCGTTGTATTAAGTGCTAAAAATGTATGTTCTCTTCCTTTTATTTCTTTAGCACTATATCCTATTGTTCCAATATATTCTTGTAAATTTTCATTTGAAGTTGCAATCATATCAAGATTTCCTATTTTAAAACTGTTATATAATTCACCAATTGAAGAATACAAATTAACTGTTATTTTTTCTAACGTAAATTCTTTTTCTTTATTCCACCAACTATTGTTTTTTTCCAGAATAATATAAGATGGTTGCACTTCTGTTATTTTAAATTTTCCTGTTCCAACTGGTGATGTATTTTTACTGCTATTTACAAATTCTTCACCTTCATAGTAATCTTTTGATAAAATTGGAAATGTTAAATAATATTCAAAAAAAGGTACTTCTTTATCTAAATTAATTTTAACCGTGTAGTCATCTATAATGTCTATTCCAACTACATTTTGCACATTTGAAGAATATATCGTTTTTGTATCTTTTAACCTATCTAGTGTAAATTTTACATCCTCAGATGTAAATCTTTGTCCATCTGACCATCTCACATTTTCTCTTAATTTAATTAGATATGAGTTATCACTTTGTTTTGCCCATTCTTTAGCTAAACATGGTTGAGCTTTATAATCACTAGTTAAATTTACTAATGGTTCATAAATCAATTTAGAAATATCTTGAACATTCTTGTTGTTGCTAAGTATTGGATTCATAGTATCTAATGATGCTATTGCTAATTTTATTTCTTTTACCTTTTCTTCTTGATTACTCGCAATATATAATTCTTCTTGCTTTTGTTCTTCTTCATCTTTTTTTATTTTATATACTGCAAAAATTAGTATAATAATGATAAATATTATAAAAATATATTTAAACCAATTTGATTTCATATTCCACCTCTATACATATTGCTATCATACATTATCTTTGGTAAAATTTCAAGTTATAATTATTACTTTTTTAACAAATATAATTTAGTAATAACAACAAAACAGACTGTATTTAATTTATACAGTCTGTAATTTTATCTTTTTTTATGCTCTTGATTCCACTATTAATTTTATACCAGTTCTATCTTCTCCTTCTACTTCAACTTCAGCAAATGCTGGTATACAAACTAAATCCACTCCTGCTGGTGCCACAAATCCTCTTGCTATCGCTACAGCTTTTACTGCCTGATTTAATGCTCCTGCTCCAATTGCTTGCATTTCTGCTTTGTTTGATTCTTTCACCAATCCAGCTATTGCTCCTGCTACTGAATTTGGATTTGATTTTGATGAAATTTTTAAAACTTCCATTTTCTTTTGCCTCCTATAATTTTTATTTTTGCTGTTGCAACTTTTACGATTTTTATTTTACATTATTTGGAAAAAGTTGTAAAGTGTTTTTTGGTAATTTTTAGGAAATTTCATCGCAATAAAATTATATTTTCGACAAAGAAATATTGTTTATTTTTAAGTTTTTTATTATTCTACATTAATCCTTTTTATTTTATTTACTTTATTTGTATTATCATCAATTTCAAATATTATACCATTTAAAAAGCATTCTCCTGTTGCAATTTTATATCTTTCTGGTAATGTTGTTTCAAATCTTTTTATAGATGCTTGTATATCCATGCCTATTACTGAATTTTTTGGTCCTGTCATGCCAATATCTGTAATATATGCTGTTCCTTTTGGTAATATTTTTTCATCTGCTGTCTGAACATGTGTATGTGTACCATAAACAGCTGTTACATTACCATCTAAGAAATTACCCATTGCTATTTTTTCTGCTGTTGCTTCTGCATGAAAATCAACAAAAATCATATCAACTTGATTTTTTATTTTATTAATTATTTCTTTTGCTATAATAAATGGATTTTCTGAAAGCACATTAATATCTACTCTTCCTATTAAATTAATCACAGCTATTTTTTTATTTTTACAAGAATAAATATTATACCCTTTTCCAACAACTCCTTTTGGATAATTAGCTGGTCTTAATAGTTTTGGATGATCTATAAATTGGAAAATATCTTTTTTGCCCCAGGTATGATTTCCCATTGTAATAGCATCTACTTTTTCTTCTAATATATCTTCAAAGTTTCTTTTTGTTATTCCCATACCTTCTGCTGAATTTTCTCCATTCACAATTACAAAGTCTATTTTTTCATTTTCTATTATTTTTGGTAATTCATTTTTTAGTTTTTTAATTCCTGATGAACCAATTAAGTCTCCTATTGCTAAAACCTTCAATTTTATCCCTCTTTTCACTTTAAATATATAATTATAATACTATAATTTTTCTATATTATCAATAACGCAGATCATTTTTATTTATATTTGTTTTATTTTTCAAATACTTTCTTTACTATATTATAAATATTCATAGAAAAAATGTCAAAATATTTATACATAATAAAAAAGTTGTGATTTCTCACAACTTTTTTATTATTTTGCATAATCCACAACTCTTGTTTCTCTTATAATGTTTACTTTAATTTGACCTGGATAATCCATTTCATTTTCTACTTTTTTAGCTACATCTCTAGCTAAAATTGTCATTTGGTCATCTGTTATTTTTTCTGGTTTTACAATAATTCTAACTTCACGACCAGCTTGGATTGCAAATGATTTTTCAACACCTTCAAAAGAATCTGCTATTTCTTCAAGATTTTGTAATCTCTTAATATATGCCTCTAATGTTTCTCTTCTTGCTCCTGGTCTTGATGCTGAAATAGCATCTGCTGCCTGAATTAATACTGCTTCTAATGTTTGAGGTTCAACATCTCCATGATGAGCTTCTACTGCATTTATTACTAATGGGTTTTCTTTATATTTTTTTAGTACTTCCACACCAATTTCGACATGTGTTCCTTCCATATCATGATCTAATGCTTTTCCTATGTCATGTAAAAGACCTGCTCTTCTTGCTAATTTTGGATCAAGTCCTAGTTCTTCTGCCATAATCCTTGCAAGGTTTGAAACCTCAATAGAATGGTTTAATACATTTTGTCCGTAACTTGTCCTATATTTTAATTTTCCAATTAATTTTACAATATCTGGATGAAGTCCTATAACACCTGTTTCTAATACTGCTCTTTCTCCTTCTTCTTTTATGGTATTATCTACTTCTTCTTTAGCTTTTTCGACCATTTCTTCGATTTTAGCAGGATGAATTCTTCCATCATTAATTAGTTTTTCTAATGCTATTTTCGCTACTTCTCTTCTTAATGGATCAAAACCTGATAATACGACTGCTTCTGGTGTATCATCAATAATTAGGTCAATTCCTGTTAAAGTTTCTAAAGCCTTTATGTTTCTACCTTCTCTTCCTATTATTCTTCCTTTCATTTCGTCATTTGGAAGTGCTACAATAGATACAGTTGTTTCTTGTGAATGATCTGCTGCACATTTTTGTACTGCATAACATAAAATTTCTTTTGCATTTTTTGTAGCTGTTTCTTTTGCTCTTTGTTCTTGTTCTCTTATTAATGCTGCTTTTTCTGCTGTTATTTCTTTATCCATTTCAGATAATAATTGTTGCTTTGCTTGTTCTTTAGTTAATGAAGCAACTTTTTGAAGTTCATTCATTTCTTGCTCATGTAACTTTTCTAATTCTTGTTTTTGTTCTTCTATATTTTGTAATTCTTTGTCTAGTTCTCTTTCTCTTTTTTCAAAATTATCAGAACGTTTTTCTAGATTTTCTTCTTTTTGGATTAATCTTGACTCTTGTTTTTGTACTTCGCCTCTTCTTTCTTTAATCTCTTGATCTAATTCTTTACGACTTGCCATGATTTCTTCTTTGGCTTTAAAGATTTCTTCTTTTTTTAAATTTTCAGCCTCTATTCTAGCTAAATCTAGTACTCTTTTAGCTTCATTTTCTGCACCTTGAATTTTAGATTCTGCAACTTTTTTTCTATATGCCATTCCTACTGGCACACCAATTGCAAATGAGATTAATACAGCGGCGATAATGATTAATATGTTCATAATCATACACCTCTTTCTTATTAAATTTTCAATGTTCGAATAAAATATATAATCGTATTTTTGTTTAAAATATATTTTTTCCTACTATTATATTTTAACTTTATTATTGTAAACTGTCAAGTGTTTTTTTATTTTGAAGCTAACTGTTTTCAAAGTTTATAATCAAAATCATGAATTATATTAGATATAAAAAAGTAATAACGAATTATTTTATTTTTGTTGTGTATAATATTTTTAAAGGGTGTTTATTATGAAAAGAAATATGTTTATAGTTGTTTTAACATCTACAATTACTTTATTGACTATTTTAATTGGGATAATAGTAAATAGAATTTACAACAATTCTATAAAAATAAAACAGCAAAAAACTTATATTGAATCAATAAATGCAAAATTAACTTCTGCAGAAACTTCAAATAATAATGATAATAATAACAATATTGCCAAAGAAATTTCTGTACAAAAAAATGATAACAATAAAAAAGTTGATGACAGAAAAGAAGAAATTAATAAAAAAATAAATCTATATGGAAAAAATACTAGTGGTGTTCCAGTTTTAATGTATCACTTTTTTTATGATTCTTCATTAAAAGAAAAAGGTATTGATAATAATTATTTAGAAATATCAAAATTTGAACAGCATTTAAAATATTTAAAAGAAAATGATTATTTCTTTCCCACTTTTGAAGAACTAGAACTCTATATTGATGGAAAACTAGAATTACCTGCAAAAAGTATAATTTTAACTATTGATGATGGTAGCGAAAGTTTCTTTAGGTTGGCAATCCCTGTTGTAGAAAAATATAAAGTGCCTATTACTTCTTTTATAATTACAAGTGCATGCAATTATAATATAGATGATTATAAATCTGAATTTGTACATTTTGAATCTCACTCAGATAATATGCATAGAGCTGGTAAAAATGGTAAAGGGCTTTTTGTAAATTTAGATTATAATAATGCTTATAAAGATATTCAAAATTCAATAAAATTTTTAAATTCACATGATGCATTTTGTTATCCTTTTGGGCATTATAATAATTTATCAAAAAAAGTATTAAAAGATTCTAATTTTAAAGTAGCTTTTACAACAAATGCTGGTAAAGTAAAGGTAAAAAGTGATAAATTTGCGCTTCCACGAGTTCGTATTTCAAAAGATGATACATTAAATAATTTTATAGCAAAAATTAAATAAGGTTATCTTATCTTTATTAATTTTTAATATATATCTAATTCTGATATTTTTATATAAATAATAGAAGAACATACCAAAAATATGCTCTTCTATTATTATTTTTTATTTTATTTTGCAATTTCTACATCAATATTTAGTACTTCACCATTTATATTAGTTTCAATATAATCTTTCCTGTTTTCATTATAAATAATTTCTATTGCCAAAGTATCATGTTTTATTAATTCTGAATTTTCTTTTATAACTTTTTCTAAAATTTCATTACCTGATACATATAAGTTTATTCTATCTAGAACTTCAAACCCTCTGTCTTTTCTCATATTTTGAACTTTAGATAAAATTTCTCTTACATATCCTTCTTTCTTTAATTCTGGAGTTATATGTGTATCTAATACAACACCTATTTCACCTTCTCCACTAAAGCTAAAATCTTCTTTTCCCTGCATTGTAATTAGTAAATTCTCTGAATTTAATGCTATTTTAGTGTCATCTATTTGAATATATTCTATTCCACCTGTTTTTATTTTATTTGCTAAATCTATTTGGTTTTTCTTAGCAATTTCTTCTTTAATTCTTGGAATTAATTTTCCATATTGTTTTCCAAGCACAGGTAAATTTGGCTTTATTTCAAAGTTTACATATTCTGACATTTCACTACCTAATTCTATTTCTTTAACATTTAATTCTTCTTTTACTATATCTTCATAGTATTTTGGTAAAGTATCTATTGATATAAGCATTTTAGAAAGTGGCTGTCTATTTTTAATATTAGCAGAGTTTCTAGCACTTCTGCCTAATTTTACAATTTTATATGCTAAATCCATTTCTTGCTCTAATTCTTTATTTATTGCTTCTTTTTCTACTTCTGGCCATAAACATAGATGTACACTTTCTTTAGCAGTACTATCTAGATTTACTACTAAATTTTCATATATTTCATCTGTTATAAATGGCACAAATGGTGCTGCAATTTTTATTAAAGTTGTTAATACTTTATATAATGTGCAATATGCTCCTATTTTTTCATCATTTAGCTCTGTTAGCCAAAATCTTTCTCTATTTCTACGTACATACCAATTTGATAATTCATCTGTAAATGCTTCTATTTGAAGAGCTGCACTTGTTATGTCATAATTTTCTAATTTTTCATCTACTTCTTTTATCAGTGTATTTAATTTTGAAATAATCCATTTATCCATTATATTAGTAATTTTAAAATCTTTATATTCCAATGGATTGAATTTATCTATTTGTGCATATAATACATAAAATGAATATACATTCCATAAAGTACTTAAAAATCCTCTTTGTGTTTCTTGCACATTATTTAATCCAAGTCTAGTTGGAAGCCAAGGTGCTGATACTGTATAAAAATGCCAACGTGTAGCATCTGCTCCAACTTGGTCTAATAAAAGCATTGGATCTACACCATTTCCTTTTGATTTAGACATTTTCTGTCCTTTTTCATCTAATACATGCCCTAACACTATACAATTTTCAAATGGTGTCTTGTCAAATATACATGTTGATATTGCAAGTAATGTATAAAACCATCCTCTTGTTTGATCAATTGCTTCTGAAATAAATTGTGCTGGAAAATGTTTTTCAAATTCTTCTTTATTTTCAAATGGATAATGCCATTGTGCAAAAGGCATTGAGCCTGAATCAAACCAAACATCTATTACTTCTTTAAATCTTGTCATTTGTTTTCCACATTGTGGACATTTCAAATGTACATTATCTATATATGGTTTATGTAATTCAATATTTTCTGGACAATCTATCGATTTTTCTTTTAGCTCTGCTATACTTCCTATACATTCTTGATGTCCACATTCACATTCCCATACTGGTAATGGAGTTCCCCAATATCTATCTCTTGAAATCCCCCAATCTATTACATTTTCTAGAAATTTTCCAAATCTTCCTGTTTTTATCGTTTCTGGATACCAATTTATTTTATCATTGTTTGCAACTAAATTATCTCTTAATTTTGTCATTGCAACAAACCAGCTATCTTTTGGATAATATAGAAGTGGTGTATCACATCTCCAACAATGTGGATATGAATGTAAATGTTTTTCTTTACTAAATAGCTTATTTCCTTGAGCTAACCATTTACAGATTTCTTCATTGCAATCTCTAACGAATTTTCCTGCCCAAGGTTTTACTTCTTCTACAAATTTTCCTGATTTATCTACTAAGTTTATAAATGTAATACCATTTTGCTTTGCAACTAGGCTATCATCTTCACCATATGCTGGTGCAATATGAACTATTCCTGTACCATCTGTAAGTGTTACATAATCACCATGTATCACTTCAAATGCTTTTCCGTTCAACTTCTCCAAATGGCATTAACCTTTCATATTTTATTCCTAATAAATCTGCACCTTCAAATATTTTTATAATTTCATATGGTGTTTTACCTAATACTGTTTCAACTAAATCTTTTGCTAATACATATTTTTCATAAACTGGTTCTTCTTCTGTTCCAATATTTGCTTTTATCATAGCATATTCATAAGATTTATTTACACAAAGTGCTAGGTTTGATGGTAACGTCCACGGTGTTGTTGTCCATGCTAAAATATAAGTATTTTCTTCTATGTTTTCATCTAATATTTTTTGTCCTGGTTTAACTTTAAATTTAGCAATACATGTCAAATCTTTTACATCTTTATATCCTTGTGCAACTTCATGTGAAGATAAAGCTGTTCCACATCTTGGACAATATGGCATTACTTTATATCCTTCATATAAAAGTCCTTTTTTCCACATTTGTGAAATTCCCCACCATATTGATTCAATATAGTTATTATGATATGTCACATATGGATTTTCCATATCAACCCAATATCCTACCTTATTTGTCATTTCTTTCCACATGTCTACATATCCAAATACACTATCTTTACATTGTTTAACAAATTTTTCTACACCATAATCCTCAATTTGTTCTTTTCCTGAAATACCAAGTTTCTTTTCAATTTCAAGTTCTACTGGAAGTCCTTGAGTATCCCATCCAGCTTTTCTATCAACATGGTAACCTTTCATAACTTTGTATCTTGGTATTATATCTTTCATAACCCTTGTTTCCACATGTCCAATATGTGGTTTTCCATTAGCTGTTGGAGGTCCATCATAAAACGTAAAATATCGTTTTCCATCATTCATAGCAAAATTCTTTTTTATAATATTTTTCTTTTCCCATCTTTTTGCAACTTCACGTTCCATTCCCACAAAGCCTTCTTTTAATTCTACTTTTTTGTACATAAAAATTCCTCCTTTTATTTTTAGTAATGGATATTTAAAAATAAAAAATCTCTTCGCCCTAATTTAATATTAGGACGAAAAGATCTTTAGCTTTCCGCGGTACCACCTAAGTTAGTAAATCTATATTTTATACAATCCACTCTCTTTTTTCCTTTAACGCAGGTTTTACGGCTAACTTACTTTTTATCTCTTTTCAGTTTAGCAACAAACTAAGGTGATAACAAATAATTTTCACTTGCCAATTCTCACCTACCTTGGCTCTCTTTTTAGCTAATTTATTATTTGTCGTGTCCTTGTTTTAGTTATTTTCATATTGTTATTATTATATCACTTTTTTTTGGTTTTGCAAGAGTTTTTTATGATTTATTCTGTTTATTATATATTATTTCTAAAAATATTATACTGTTACAAATCCATCATCACCTAATTGTTTCTTCCATTCTTCTAAATATCTAATTCTTACATCATAAAAATTTAATTTTATTCCATATGCCTTAAGTAACTGTCTAAACTCAGCATGTTCTATATCATTTACCATTTGAGCTGCATATATTTTATCAAACTTTACATCTATGTAGTCTTTCATCTCATCAAATCTATTACTTATACTCTTTTCCATTCTATCTAATACATCTAATATATCATTTCTGTCCTTTTTTCTTTCCTCTTCTAAACTTGTTATTCTCTTAACACTTTTTTTACTAATTTCTTCTAAACGGTTAATATTTGCTGTATTTTTATCAACTGCTATTTCTAACCTATTAATATTTTCAGTATTTCTATCAACAGCTACTTCTAGCCTATTGATATTTTTAGTATTCTTATCAACAGCTACTTCTAATCTATTGATATTTTTAGTGTTCTTATCAACTGCTGCTTCTAATATTGTTAGCCTATTATTGTTTTCTTTTCTAAACTCTCTAAGCTCTTCTAATACTGTTTTAATGTTAACACTTTCTTCCATTATCTTCACCTCCTATCTATTTAAAAGTAAAACTAAGTTGTAAATATTAGCCTCTATATTATAGTAAACATTTAACCATATATTATAGTTAATTGTCAATAAAAAAATCAAAAAAAATAGAAAAATTTTTTATAAAAAACTTTCTATTTTTTATTAATCAATATTTATCTACTTATCACATTATTTTACAAGTCTTTTTGTTTCTTTTGCAATCATTAATTCTTCATTTGTTGGTATAACATAAATTTTTACTTTTGATGTAGGTTTAGAAACTAATTTTTCTTCTCCTCTCATATTATTAAGATTTTCATCAATCTCTACTCCCATAAACTCCAATTGTTGACAAATACCTTTCCTTATATTAATTTGATTTTCTCCAACTCCACCTGTAAAAACAATACTATCTATACCATTCATTGCAACTGCATATTTTGCAATATAACTTGCAACTGTATATTTAAAATTGTTCATTGCAATTTTTGCTCTTTCATCTCCATCATTTGCAGCTTGTTCAATAACCCTAAAATCTGGTGCTAAACCTGAAATTCCTGATACTCCAGATTGTTTATTCAATATATCTTCCATTTCTTTTGCTGAAATATTTTCTTTTTTCATAATATAAGTTAACACAGAAGGATCTATATCTCCACTTCTAGTTACCATTGGAATACCACCAAGTGGTGTCAATCCCATACTAGTATCAATAGATTTTCCTCCATTTACTGCACATATACTTGAACCTTGACCCAAATGGCAAGTTACGATTTTTAAATCTTCAATTGGTTTATTTTCTATTTCTGCAAGTCTTTGAGATACATACATATGAGATGTACCATGGAATCCATATTTCCTTATACTATATTGTTTGTAGTAATTATAAGGAATTGGATATATAAATTTGTCTTTTTGCATAGTTTGATGAAAAGCTGTATCAAATACTCCAACCATTTTTTTATTTGGCATTACTTCCATACAAGCTTTAATTCCTAATATACAAGCTGGATTATGTAATGGTGCCAAATCACTATATTCCTCTAAAACTTTTATAACTTCTTCATTAATTATAACAGATTTAGATATTTTTTCTCCACCATGCACTAAACGATGTCCTATACTATGTATTTGTTCTAAATTATCTATAACTTTATATTCTGGATTTGTAAGTTGTTCTAATGCGAACTTAATTGCCTCTTTGTGATTATAGGCTGCTTTTTCTATTTTTATTTTTCTTCCATGTACTTTATGTGTAATAAAAGCTTCTTCTTCTCCTATTCTTTCATATTTTCCAGAAGCTAACACTTCCTCATTTTCCATATTTATTAATTGGTATTTTAATGATGAACTACCACAATTTAAAACTAATATTTTCATTTTATTCTTCCTTTCTGAAATAGTGGGGACACCACTTTTTCATTTCATTTTTTTAATATTTTTTATCATTTCTTGTCGTTTTTAAATTTGTTTTGCAACTTCTCTTGCAATCATTAATTCTTCATTTGTTGGTATTACATATACTTCTACTTTTGAATCTGGGGTTGATATTTTTCCTTCAATTCCCTTCTTGGCTTGATTGATTTCTTTATCCAATTTCACACCAAATAGTTCTAATTTATCACAAATTGCCTGTCTAGAGTCTTGACCTTTTTCCCCAACGCCAGCAGTAAATGTAATAACATCTACTCCATTCATAGCTACCATACATTGTGTTATATAATTTGCTACTGTATCATGAAATATATCCAATGCTAACTTAGCATGATACCCTCCAGCTGCTGCTTCTACTTCTATATCTCTAAAATCAACTGATACTCTAGAAATACCATATACTCCCGATTTTTTATTTAAAATATCACTCATTTCATTTGGTTTTAAATTTTCCTTTTGCATAATATATGTGACCACAGATGGATCCAAATCTCCACTTCTAGTTCCCATAACAATTCCGTCCTAATGGAGTTAATCCCATACTAGTTTCCACTGATTTTCCATTTTTTATCGCACAAATACTTGCTCCTTGTCCTAAATGACAATTTATTATTTTTAAGTCTTCTATATTCCTATTAAGAAGTTTAGCTACTCTTTGAGATACAAATTGATGTGACGTTCCATGGAATCCATATTTTCTTATTCCATATTTTTCATAATAACTATATGGTATAGGATAAATATATCTTTCTTTAGGTAACGTTTGATGAAATGCTGTATCAAATACTGCTACCATTTTCATATTTGGTACAATTTTTTTGCATGCCTCTATTCCAAGAATAGCTGCAGGATTATGTAATGGCGCCAAATCACTACATTCTTTTATTTGTTTTATTACCTCATCTGTAATTACAACTGAATTTGAAAACTTTTCTCCTCCATGTACAACACGGTGTCCAATTCCACCTAATTCACTTAAATTTTTTATTACTCCATAATGGTCATTTGTAATTCTATCTAATACAAATTGTATAGCATCTTCATGATTTTTAACTTGTTGTTCAAATTTATGTTTTACTCCATTTACCTTATGTGTTAAAAAAGAATTTGCCTGTCCTATTCTTTCAAAATAACCTTTTACTAACATTTCTTCTGTTTCCATATCAATTACTTGATATTTTAGTGATGAACTTCCTGAATTTAAAACTAATACTTTCATTTTTGCTCCTTTCTAATTAAGTTTGTTTTTCTTGAGCCTGAACAGCAGTTATTGCCACTACTCCTGCTATATCCTTGCTACTACAACCTCTTGATAGGTCATTTACCGGTTTTGCAATTCCTTGGCAAAGTGGACCATATGCTTCTGCTTTTGCTAACCTTTGAACTAATTTATATCCAATATTTCCTGCATCTAAATTTGGAAATATCAATACATTTGCATTTCCTTTTAAAGGACTATTTGGTGCTTTTAGTTTTGATACTTCTGGTACAATTGCAGCATCTAATTGTAGTTCGCCATCTATTAATAATCCTTTTGATTTCTCCTTCGCTTTTTTAGTTGCAAGAATTACTTTGTCAGTTAATTCTGAATTAGCACTTCCATATGTAGAATAAGAAAGCATTGCAACCTTTGGTGTTTTTTCTACTAGTTGTTTAAAACTTTTACTAGATGCTATTGCAATTTCAGATAATACTTCAGCATCTGGATTTTCGTTTAATCCACTATCGCTAAATATAAATGTTCCCTTTTCTCCATATTGACAATTTGGTACTACCATTATAAAAAATGCAGATACAAGTTTAGTAGATGGTGCTGTTTTTAATATTTGCAAGGCTGGTCTTAATGTATCAGCTGTAGAATGTATAGCTCCTGAGACTAAACCATCTGCTATTGTATTTTCATCTTTTACCATTAACATCCCAAAATAAACTGGATCTTTTGCTAATTTTTTTGCTTGTTCTATTGTCATTCCTTTGTGTTTTCTTAATTCATATAACAAATTAGCATATTCGTCAAATTTCTCACAATTATTTGGATCTACTATGTTGGCTCTTGTAATATCTATATGATTTTCTTTTGCTTTTATTTCTATTTTTTCTTTGTTTCCTACTAATACTATTTCGCTATATCCTTCTTTTAGTACTTGCTCTGTTGCCTGTAAAGTTCTAATGTCTTCTGCTTCTGGAAGCACAATTGTCTTTATTTGTCTTTTTGCCCTTTCTTTTATATCTTCTATGAATGACATTATTTCCTCCTTACTAATAATTTTTTACATTATATAAATAAATTTAAAAAAGCACAAGATATTTTATTTAAATGTTTTATTTTATTAATTCTTTTATTTCTTCATCTTCTTGTAAATCACTTGAAATAAAGTGATATGCTTGCTTATTTTGTTTAACAGCAATTAAGGCTAGTTCCTTATTAGCTCTTAGTTCCTCAGATGCATATTTAATAATAATACCTTTATTTTGTACAGCTAATTTTACAATTTCCATATCTGCTCTTAATTCTTGAGATGCAAAATATAAAGCTTGTCCATAGTTTTTACAACATTCCATTATTATTGTTCTATCTTCTCTTAATTTTTCAGATGCATAACATATTGTCCATGGGGCCCCTTTTATTCCTTTCATTACTACTTCTTTGTTATCTTTTAATTCTTCACTTGCAAATTCTAATGCCTCTGCATCCTGTTCTAATGCTTTAAGAACTACTTCTTTATCATTTTGTAACTCTTTAGATGCTAGTTCTAAAAACTTTCCATTTTCTGATACTGCTTTTAAGATAAACTCTTTATTATCTTTGTTTTTAATTACTTCTTTTTCGTCCATTATCTATCCCTTCTATATTTTTAAATATAAAATCTAAAATATGCCACTTTACTTTAATCTTGCAATTAGTGCTTTTATTTTTATTCCTTGTTCAGAAAACATTTTTTCATGTTCTGTTTCTATATTTTCCTCAAAAATTGGTTTACCATGTAAATCATATGTTTTTTTGGTAATTTCAAATCCACTTTCTTCAAAATACAGTAAACTTGAATTAAATAAATCATCATCATCTGTTTTAAAATAAATTTCAGCATTATCATCTAAAAATTTCTTATATTTTTCTAATTGTTTCGTATGTGTTAGTCTTTTTTTTCTATGTTTTCCCTTTGGCCAAGGATTACAAAAATTGATATAGATTCTTTTTACTTTATCTTTTTTATCTAAAATTAAATCAATTCTTTCAATATCAAATCTAGTTAATATTATATTTTTTGGTTCTGCTTTTTCTAACTCATATGTTTTTTCCACATTTCTTTTTGCTAATCCCAACATCGCATCTACCAAATCAATTGCAATATAATTTATTTGTAGATTCTTTACTGCCAAATTAGAAATAAATTGACCTTTTCCACACCCTAATTCTAGCATTAATGGATTTTTTGAATTTTCAAAATGCTCATTCCATTTTCCTTTCCAGTTTTGTGGTTCATCTTCATAAAAATTGCTTGCCTCTAATTCTGGTCTTGCCCATTTTTTATATCTTATTCTCATTTATTTTCCCCCATAATCACTATTTCTTAAGGTGTATTGTATCAAATTTTGTTTTTTGGTTCAAGTGTATTTTTATGTATGTTTTTACTTTTTTTAAGATTTATTATATAATAGAAAAAATCAAAAAAGGATTTAATGTGTAATGGAATTAAAATACTATGTAGATAAAAATAATAAATACAAAAATATAAATGAAATATTATCATTGGAATTCAATCTTTCTTCCAAGTTACAATCAAAGCTAATAAGAAATGAAAAAATCTACAAAAACAATAATGTTGTTGATACTAGAAATGATATTTCAATTGGCGATACTATTTTAGTAGATTTAAATATGGAAGAAGATAATTCCAATATTGTTCCAACTAAAATGCAACTTAATATTATTTACGAAGACGACTGGTTTCTTGTTTTAGATAAACCTTCTGGAATTGCAGTTCACCCTTCTTATCTTCATTATGATACTTCATTATCCAATGGAGTTAAATATTATTTTGATTTAATTGGTCTAAAGAAAAAAATAAGGCCTGTAAATAGGCTTGATTTTAATACTTCTGGTGTGGTTATTTTTGCTAAATGTGAATACATTCAAGAAGAATTAAGTAAACAGATGAAAAAAGGTGTTTTTGAAAAATATTATCTAGCACTTGTTGAAGGCATTTTGCCTAATAAAAAAGGAACTATAAATCTTCCAATTGCAAGAAAAAAAGGAAGTATTATTGAAAGATGTATTGATAAAAATGGTCAAGATGCTATAACAAAATATACTGTAATTAAAGAATTTCAAGATTATAGTTTAATAAAATTAAAGTTAGAAACAGGAAGAACTCATCAAATAAGAATACATATGAAAGCTATTGATCATCCTATTTTAGGAGATACTTTATATAATAATCCTTCTTCTAAAATAAATAGACAAGCTTTACACAGTTATCAAATTAAATGCATACATCCTATAACTAATGGAAGTCTAATTTTCACTTCCAAATTAGCAAAAGATATGGAATCTTTAATTAAATAATCTTCCATATCTTTTAATTTATTTTAAAGCCTCTTCTATTTCTGATTTATCCCTTAAACCTACAAGTGTCTTTTCTACTTTTCCATCTTTTATTATAACAATTGTAGGGATACTCATAATTTCATATTTAATAGCTAAATCATGTTCTTCATCAACATTTATCTTTCCTACTTTTATACTGTCTCCCATTTTCTCTTCAACTTTATCAATTATAGGAGACATCATTTTACAAGGACCACACCAGTCAGCATAAAAGTCAATCAAAACTTTTTTTTCTGAATTTAACACCTCTTCTTCATAATTTTCTCCTGTTATTTTTAAAACACTCATTTTATTACCTCCAATTTCTTATATATTTAATTACTTGTAATCCTGCAACCATTCCTTCATATACTGCCTTTGACACTTGTAATATTCCTCCGTGTGCAGTCTCCACAAGCATATAATCCTTTTATATTAGTTTGCATATTTTGATCTACAACTATTTTATCATTTTTTACAATTGCTCCTAATTTTTTTGCAAATTCTGTGCTTCCTGCTACACCTTGTGCTATAAAGATACCATTAGTTGGTAATGTATCTCCATCTTCAAATTCTACTTCTTCTACTTTTGTTTTTCCTCTAATTTGCTTTACTTTTCTAGTATCAATACTTACATTATCTGCTCTAAATTCTGGTGCTTTTTTACCATTTGTTAATATCGTTATTTTTTTTGCAATATTTAATAAATCATTAGTTTCTGAAATTGCATAATTACTATCTCCTAAAACTGCTACATCACTGTTTTTATAAAAAAAGCCGTCACATGTTGCACAATAACTCACTCCTCTACCTTCAAATTTATCAATTCCTGTTATTTGTGGGCTATTTTTTTTGTTACCAGTAGCAAGAACTATTGATTTTGAATTATAGATAAAATCTGTAGTATATATATGAAATATATCTTTTTCTTTTTCTATTTTAATAACCTCTTGTTTTTTTATTTCTACTCCTAAATTTTTTGCTTGCTTTAAACCAGTTTGATATAATTTATTTCCATCTATTCCTTTTTCAAATCCATAATAATTTTCTATTTTTTGTGCTTTTTCAATACTCGATATATCTTTATATAATACTAAAGTTTTTAAATTAGCTCTAGCAGAATATATACTTGATGATATTCCAGCAGGACCTGCTCCTATTATAATAACATCATACTCCAATACTTTTCCTCCTATTTATTTGTTTTCCCCATATGTTTGTATTTTTATACTTTTTTCATATTAATTAAAGCATAAAAACATAATTTTTGCAAGGAGCAAAAATAAAAAGAAACACTTTATAATGTTTCTTTTTTGTTATTAATTTGTTTTCATTTTTTACATGTAATTTTTAATAATGCATCTTAATAGTAGCGATACCTGTTATTAGTATTTGAACCATAAAGACTAGTTGTAGAAATTGTAATAAATTTTATAGAATATATATCACAATAAACTAAACTGTCATTTTCAAAAGAGCGTAGTAAAATATAACTTGTTCCTACATCTTGTAAAATACCAATTCTATCAACTAAATTATTAGTTCCAATTAGAAACTCTACTCTCATTAACTTTCCTATTTGTTCTCTTAAAAAACCTGGTGTGTAAATTGGATTTGTTAAAATTTCTGGTGAATTCTGATTTATTTCCACTTGTCTATTATTTTCTCTTTCGTTATTTCTTCTTGGTTCTTCTATCATTTTTAGTTCTCCTATCTTAATATTTAGGTTTTAGATAAATGGTACACCTATAACCATTTTATGTGTTTCGATATTCTGGAGTTGGTCTATAAAAACAATGATCACCTAATCTTGTATGAAATGTTCCTGAACCATTGCTAGGAAATATATCACTACATACTGGCTTAAATGGATTTAGATACCATAAACATTCCCCTATTTCATTTAATTTGTTCCCAGATAAAGCCCAATCTGCAATATTATAATGAATTTCAGTTGGATTCATATTATATATGTTTTGTGGATTATACCTATTAAATAATGTTTCTGTTGCACAATCAAATTGACCTGGCTGATAAATTATATTTCGTATGCTTCCACCTTGTGAAATTCTTGCATATTCTCCTTGTGTAGCATTTACTCTGTTTAATACCACAGTTGCAACAGCTTTCATTCCGATTATCTCCTTCTCCTCCGTGCTTCACATTGAACAATTCTTGCTAATAATTCTCTATCTGAATATGCCATAATAACCACTCCTAATCTCTAAATTATATGCTCTATAGTAATAATTTGTTACAAATATTTTGTTTTTGATAAATTTATGTTATACTTTTAATTGGTGATTAATTTGAAAGTATTATTCAAAAATACAACTAAATATAATAAAAAGGTATATGAAGAATATCTACAGTTTCATAGCAAAAAATATAAATTTAGCTATATTCTATATACAGCAACAATAATAGCTCTTTTTCTATTTTGTTTAATTTCTCAAGTAGCATATCATAATTTTACATTGGCAATTACTTTTTGTATTTTTATATCTTGTTTTTTCTTATGGAGATTTTTGCATCCTATTGCAGAAGTTCGTAAAGAATTTAATAGTAAAAAAATACAAGAAGAAAAAGAATTTAGTTTTATTTTTTATGAAAAAAATTTTAAGATAAGAGATAAACTTCAGTTTGAAGTAATTAGATATAGTTTCATACGCAAGGTATTTGAAACTCCTACATTTTTTTATTTATATATTGATAAGACACATGCTTATTTACTTAGTAAAGACTCTTTTTCAATTGGATCTGCAGATGAATTTTCAAACTTTATTCACAAAAAATGTTGGCTAAAATTTTAAAAAACTTATTAATTATTAATTATTAATTAATAAGTCTTTTATTTGTTTTATTATGACCTGTCTAACTATTTTTCAAAATAGAATTTTTTCAACAACATCAAAATTTGCGTCTTCATTTGTTAGTACAATATCAAATTTTTCTTTATATATTTTTAAATTTTCTGCTATGTTTTTATTTAAGAATCCAACTGATATAATCTCTTTACCTTCTTTTACATCTACCATGTTTTTATCTTCAATTAAATCTCCTAGTACTAACCTTTGAGTTCTCTTTCTTATCTTCTCTTCAAATTCATGAGGTATTTTTCCTTTTATATTTTTGTTTAATGAATGTATCATATCATTATCAAATTTTTTCATATTGCCATCTTCATCAAATACTATAAAATTACTAATAATCAACATATTCTTATAATAGCATTTGTTATCTCTTAAAAATTTTTCTATTACATTTCCTATTCCTGCAGATAAAATGATTACTGGTATATCATTTTCATTCATATTTTTCAGAAATGTTTTTGCTCCAGATCTAAAAGTTAGATGACTTATTTCTATTGATTCATTTAATTTCTTTTTTGTTAGATTATAAGTATAATATAAATCCATACACTGTTGATACCAATTTATCATAGCAATATTTTTTTCATCAAAACTAATTTTATAATCCACTTCAATCGGTCCATACTTTTTATATAATCTATCAAGTTTTAAATGAAAATCTTTTTCTAATAATTTTCCACTAGCATCCCATGAATCAGTACTTGTCTTACTAGTTATTGTTTTATCAAAATCAATAACTACATATAAATTTTCTTTGTTTATTTTTATTTTTTCTAATTTTTTTTCATTCAAATATTTCATATAACATTCCTCTTTCGTAAATTTTACTATAGTGATATTAAAAAAACAAGTTGTTTTTTTGTATTTTATAATATTTTGTTTTTATTATATAAATTTAATATTAATTCCATTATTTAGTTTGATAAAAAATCACATTGTGATATAATATATAAAAAATCAAAATTTAATTTTGATTTTAATTTTAACAACAGTAGTCTACTTAAATAATTTTGACAATATAAAGGAGGAAATACTATTAATATGAAAAACTTTTTTATTATATTTATTATGAAAATTTTGCATTTTATATTAAAAATTTTTGGAAAAAAACGGTGGAAATTTATTAGGAAAAATAGCATATGATTGGAACCCTGATATTTTCAAATATTTCAAAGTAAATTGTCCTGTAATTGCAGTAACTGCTACAAACCGGAAAAACCATGACAAATAATGCAATTGGATATGTTTTAAAAAACGCAAATAATAAAGTAATTAGTAACACCGAAGGTAATAATATGGAAACAGGGATTCTTTCTACACTTTTAAAAAATTGTACATTAACTGGAAAATTAAAAGCCGATTTTTTAGTATTAGAAGTTGATGAAGGCTATGTACCTGTTGTTTTTAAAGATTTCAGATTAGATACTTTAGTAATATTAGACTTCTTTAGAGATCAATTAGATAGAAATGGTGAAGTAGAATCACTTATTCTAAAAATTAATGAATTTTTAAAAACATATAATGGAAACTTAGTATTAAATAATGATGATCCTAATGTTGCAAGATTAGGACAAGCAAATCCAAATAATGACACTGTATATTATTTTAGTGTTGATAAATACGATTATGCAACAAAGGAAATAAAAGAAGCAGGAGAAGGAAAATTTTGTCCATTCTGTAACACTCGTATTGAATATGAGTATTATCAATATTCACATATAGGAAAATTTAAGTGTCCTAATTGTAATTATGGAGACAACAAAATTTATAAATTTGCTACTGATGTAGACTTAAAAAATAGAACTTTTAAACTTGAAGATGTAACTTATAAAATAAGATTTAATAGCATTTACAACATATACAATTTAGTTGCAGTAATTACTTGTGTTAGTCTATATAATATAGATACAAACATAGTAAAAGACTCCTTATCTAAATTTATTTTGAATAATGGTAGATTAGAAGAAGTAACAATAAGAAACACTCCAACAATAATAAATCTTGCTAAAAACCCTACTGGAGCAAATGTAAGCTTAAGAATTTTAAATGAAGATGATAACGAAAAAGAGTTATTATTTGTATTAAATGACAACATGGCAGATCGGATTTGATGTATCATGGATTTGGGATATAAATTTCAATTCTTTAAATAATGTATCAAGAATAATCACATCTGGTACAAGAGCATATGACATTGCAATAAGAATAAAAACTGCCGGATTTAATCCACAAAAAATAGAACCCTATCCAGATTTACATGAAGCAGTAGAAAACTTATACAAAACAAAAGTAAAAAAATACATTATAGCAAACTACACTGCATTGCAACCAACAAGACATGAATTGAAAATTTAAGGGACAGAACTAAAATCATTCACTATTATGTCGAATTATAGTTCTAAAATGTTTTTTATTTATAAAACAATATTAAAATTTATGTTTTATCTTAAACATTATTGTTATTTAGACAAATTTCAACATAATAAATGAAAAGTTTAAGTCCTGTCCCTAAAAAGGAGCAAATTATATGGAAGAAAAAGAATTAAAAATATTATATTTATACCCAGATATTTTGGAATTATATGGAGATTTTGGGAACATTCAAGTACTATCTTATAGATTAGAACAACGTGGAATAAAGGCAACCATAGTTCCTTATTCTATTGGAGATATTGAACCTAATTTTAATGATTATGACCTAGTTTTCGCTGGTGGAGGAGCTGATCAAGAACAAAGTATTTTAGCAAATGATTTAATTAAATATAAAGAGAATATAAAAACTGCGATTGAAAATGGGGTATTCTTTTTATTAATATGTGGTGCTTATCAATTATTTGGAAAATATTATAAAGGTGTTGAAGGAAATATTATCCCTGGATTAGAAATTTTTGATTATTATACTGAAGCTATAGAAGATAGAAAAAAAAGATGTATAGGAAATATTGTAATAAATACTAATCTAGATGGTAAAGATACTAAAATTATAGGATTTGAAAACCATGGTGGTCAAACTTTTAATGTTGATACTCCTTTTGGAGATGTCCTTTTCGGTAATGGCAACAAATTTGGTGATTTTAAAGAAGGTTTTTCTAAAAAGAATGTTATTGCAACATATCTACATGGTCCCCTTCTTTCTAAAAATCCGGAACTTGCTGATTACATTATCAAATATTGTATGGAACGAAAATACAAAGAAAATATTATATTACAACCGTTAGACGACGAATTTGAAAGTAAATGTAGATTACAATTGCTAGATAGATTTCTAAATTCAAATAATTAATAATCTTTATGCTTAATTATCTAAAAAAATAAAATACAACCTTATAATAAACATCATTATATGTTGTATTTTATTTTTTAGACTTTATATGCAAAAATTCGACAACAATTCTGAAATAAAAGAGTCCTGTCCCCCTTGTATTTCAAAATAGTATTTTTGAAATTTACTTTCGAGTTTTTGTCTTGTTAGTGGGTCGATTTTTTCTTTTTCGTTTATATGATATGAGTCTGTATAATATCCTTTGTCTGTAATGTCTTTTATTGTTCCATATTTTTCTTTGTCTATTTTCGCAAATTTGCTACCTATTTTCTCTGATGGTGTGTCATATAATGTAAATCCTATGTTTGTTTCTTTTTTCCATTTTTCTGTTGTTTGTTTTAAGTATTTGATTACTTTTATAGCAAATTCCTGTCCTTTTGATTCTACATTTGATACTCCTGTCATTAATTTTGTTAGTTCATATAATCCAACATAACCTAATGATATTGTTGAATATCCATCATATAGCAATTTGTCTATTTTTTCTCCTTTTTCTAAGCGTGCAATTGCTCCATATTGCCAGTGTATCGGGCTTATGTCCGATTTTGTTCCAAGTAATGCATAATGTCTACACATTAATGCTTCTTTGCATAACTCTAATCTTTCATCTAATATTTGCCAAAATTTTTCTTTATTTCCATCTGCTATTATTCCTATTTGTGGTAAGTTTATACTTACTATTCCTTGATTAAATCTTCCTTCAAATTTATATTGTCCATCTTTTTCTTTCCAAGGTGATAAGAAGTTTCTATTTCCCATTGGACTAAATACATTTCCCTGACAATCTTCACGCATTTTTGTAGCTGATATATATCCTATATATATTTCTTTAGATGAGCATTTTATTGCTAATTTAGTCAAATAATCATATTTTCCTCCTTTTAGATTATTTGTCTCATCTAGCACATATACTAACTCTGGAAATTTACATATTTCATATTCTCCTTTTTCGTTTTTTATTCCCATATATCTTTGTTTTAGTATTTCTTCAATTATCATTGCATTTTCTTTTATATATTTATCTTCTTTTTCTAGATGAAGAAATAATGTTACATAAGGAGGATGTCCCTTTGTTGTCATTAACGTATTAATCTGGTACATCATTGTTTGAATTCCTTGCTCTAATTCTTCTTTTATTCTTGTAGCACAAAGTTCTTCAATTAATTCTTCTGTTAATTTTTCTTTATATTTTTCAATCAGTTTTTGTTTAAACTTGTTATAACTCCTTCTTAGGTATTTTCCTAAATGTGTCACATCTATTGATTGTTGTCCATATTGATTACTTGCAACTTCTGCCATAATTTGAGTTGTTATTATACATGCGACTTGAAAAGTTTTAGGACTTTCTAATAATTTTCCATTTATTACTGTTCCATTGTCTAGCATATCTTTTATATTTACTAAACAACAGTTAAATATTGGTTGCACAAAATATTCTGAATCATGAAAATGAAGAATTCCCTCTTCATGTGCTTTTGAAATTTTTTCTGGCAATAACATTCTTTTTGTTAAATCTCTTGATACTTCTCCTGCTATATAATCTCTTTGTATTGATGCTAGCATTATATTATTTTTCTGATTTTCATTTGAATTTTCTATATCTTCTTTTCTAAGTATTCCTAAAATTGATTCATCTGTTGTATTTTGTTTTCTTACTAAAGCCCTGGTATATCTATATACAATATATTTTTTAGCTAGTTCATATTTTTTTATTTCCATTAATTTTTCTTCGATAATATCTTGTATGTCTTCTACTAAAATTCTTTTTTTACCTAATTCTTCTATATAATTAATAATTTCTTCTATTTCTTGTTTACTTGCCTTTTGTTGTGTTCTTACTTCTTTATTTGCTTTTTCAATTGCAATTTCTATTTTTTTGCTATCATATTCTACTGCTCTTCCATCTCTTTTTATGACTTTCATTTTTTCTTTCCTCCTTAAGGCATTTTTACTTGATTTTATTATATACAAAAAGCTATGTTTTTCTGTTGCATTTGCAACTTTTTTATTATATAATACAACTAATCTAGATAAATTCAACCTTTTAATGTTACACAAATTTTAGATTAACTTTTTTATCTTCAGGAGAATGATATTAATATGAAACTTAGTTTTGATGTTGAAAAATTTATTAAAGATTTTGAACATAATTGTCATAAAGTTCAAAGTAGAAATTTTTTAAAAAATGAAATAATAACTACATATATTGCTAAAAGAAATCAATTTTGTATTTTAAAAGATGGTAATGCCGATTTAGTTAGATATGATTTTAATGGAAATAGAACTATTGTTGAACACTTTTCTAAAAATGATATTTTTGGTGAAGTTTTTTATACTGTATCAACTAATAATGAATTATTAGTTGAAGCAAGGAGTAATTGTAATGTTTTGATTTATGCTTATGATGATATTCATAGTAAATGTAGATCTAACTGTAAATTTCATCAGGAGTTATCTGAAAACTTACCAGAGTTAATTTTGAGTAAAGTTACAACTTTAAATACAAGAATTGAACTTTTAACAAAAAGATCTACTAGGGATAAATTGATTGGCTATTTTTCTCTTCTTTCTAGTAGAAGTCTAAATAAAACTTTTTCTTTACCATTTTCTCTAACTGATCTTGCTGATTATTTAAGTGTTGATAGGAGTGCCATGATGAGAGAAATGAAATTATTAAAAGAAGATGGTTTTATTGAAAAAAATGGAAATAAGATCACTTTATTATATAAATAATCAAACAAATAAATGGACGTATTTCTACGTCCATTTATTAAATTTCAAAAGTATCTATATTATCTATACTAATTTCTTTTTCATCTCCTGTTTGCATATTTTTTAGTTTAAATTTATTTGAATTTATTTCATCTTCACCTATTATAATTACATATGGAATTTCTAGTTTATCAGCATATTTAAATTTTGCTTTTAATTTTTTGTTGTTTAAATATATTTCTGTTTTTATATTCTTTTTTCTTAATGTAGTAGCTAATTTAATAGGTATGGTTAAATCTTCTATCATAGGTATTATTAAAATATCTGAAATAGATTTTTTTTCTGCTTTTATTAAATTCAATTCATTTAATTTATAAAACAAACGCGTTAAACCTATAGAAATACCAACCCCTGGTAAATTTTTGTCAGTATAATTTTGTGCTAAATTTTCATATCTTCCTCCTGAACATACACTTCCGAAGTTCCCTATAATCATTTAAAAATGTCTCATATACTGTTCCTGTATAATAATCTAAACCTCTTGCAATTGTTAAATCTACTTTAAAGTTTTCTTCTGGAATTCCAAATAATCTCATGTTTGTTATGACATATTCTAATTCTTCTACTCCTTGTTTGAAAGTTTCATTTTTAATTTCTAATTTTTTTAATTTTAGTATTTTCTCATCAGATGTCCCTTCAATTTCAATAAATTCCATTATTCTTCTTATATTTTCTTCTAATAGTCCTATTTTTTCTAGCTCTTCAGCAACTGCTTTACTTCCAATTTTGTCTATTTTGTCTATAATCCTTAAGATTTCTATTGAATTTTCTTTATTTCCTAAATACTCAAATATACCATTTAAAATTTTTCTGTTATTTATTCTAATTGTAAAATTATCAAATCCTAGATTTTTAAATATAGTATATATTACACTTGGTAATTCTGCATCATTTATTAAATCTAGTTTCTCATCTCCTATTACATCTATATCACATTGGTAAAATTCACGAAATCTACCTTTTTGTGTTCTTTCCCCTCTATAAACTTTTCCTATTTGATATCTTCTAAAAGGAAAACTTAAATTACCATAGTTTTTTGCTACATATTTTGCAAGTGGTACAGTCAAATCAAATCTTAATGATAAATCATGTTCTCCTTTATTAAATCTATATATTTGTTTTTCAGTTTCTCCACCTGCTTTTGCAAGTAAAACTTCTGATGATTCAATAATTGGTGTATCTAATGGCAAAAAGCCAAAATTTTTATATGTATTTTCTATTATTTCTCTTATTTGATTAAACAATATTTGTTCATTAGGTAATAATTCCATAAATCCTGATAATGTTCTTGGTTCTATTTTCTTCATTTATTTCTCTCCTTTTTTTATAGGGGAATAGAATTCTATTCCCCTTTTACTGTTTGTAAGGATTATTTTGGATAGTTATAAATTCTATTTCTTTTGGTTCTAGTTGTAAGTCTAAATACTTGAATTTAATCCCTTTTTCAGTTTTTTGGATGTCACTTATAGCCTTCATCCACTGTGACTTGCTCCTATCTTGAACCAGTATTTGTTTTTCTCTATACGCAACTTGAGCATATACAACTTCAACAACTATCCGATTGTCTTTAGATATGTTACTGATTAATCCATTTACATATTTAAAAACATATCCTGCCTTTTGAAGTTCATCAACTGAATCTGTGTCTACATGTACATTTTTGTGGTACATTTTTCTACCTCCCTACAAAGTATACTGTTTTCTAGGTTCCTCTATAATATAACATATTTTTTCGCTCATTTCAATATTATTAATTTGTTTGTTGAATTAATTTTGTCTTCTATTTCATAGTTAGTATATTTTTAAAAAGGGAATAGACTTCTATTCCCTTTTACTGTTTGCAAGGATTATACAGATAATGTAATTTCTATCTTTTGTACTTCAGACCTCAAGTTTGAGAAAGAAATTTCAATTCCTTTTTCACTCTTTCTTATCTCATTTATTACTTTTGCCCAGTAAAAAGATTCCTCAGTAAGAATTACTGTATCATTTTTCTCATGCAAAAATTCGGCAACTAACCGTTCATCCTTAGTTATTTTTTTCAGATTCCTATCATTCCCATGCTCAAAATTATATCCTGCTTCGATAAGCTCTGAAGATGAATTAGGACTTATGTGTACTCTTTGCATAATTGTGCCCTCCTTACAATGTTGCAGTCCCATTTTTGGTTTCTTATATAATATAACATATTTTTCCTGTTGTTTCAATGAAAATCATATTTTTTACCATATTTTTGGTTTTAATTCTAGATAAATTGGTTTTTCATCTCCAATTTTAGTACTTAATCCATGGCCTGGATAACATATAGTATCATCTGGTAATTTCATTAATTTATTTGTTATCGAATTCATTATATCTTCTATACTTCCAGTTGGTACATCAGTTCTTCCCCATGTACCTCTAAATAATGTATCTCCAGAAAATAGACATTTTTCTTTTTCGCAATATAAACATGTACTTCCTTTTGTATGTCCTGGTGTGTGAATTACTTTGAATTCTAGATTTCCTATATGTATTAAATCATTATCATCTACTCTTGAATCTGCTTCTAATTCTATTTCTTCTTCTTTAATATATGGTGTCAGATTAATATTAGCATTATTTAATCCCTCTGCATCTAAACGATGAATTAAAATTTTCCCACCACATTTATTTTTCAATTCTGTTACTCCTAATATATGGTCTCCATGACAATGTGTTAAATATATATATTTTAATTTTCCTCCTAATATGTTAATCATTTCTTCTATTTTATAGACATCACCTGCAGGATCAATCACTATAATTTCTTTTGATTCTTCTTCTAATAAAATATAACAATTGGTTGGATCTCCCACCCATGTATCTATCTTTAGTTCTTTTAGTATCATAACTATTTTTTTCTCCTTACTTCATATACACTATTTACTTTTTTAATAGCTTTAATTGCCTGATTTAAATCTTCTAGATTTTCAACTTGTAAAGTTACATCAATAATAGCAATTTTTTCTTTTGTTGTTTTTGTGCTAACTCCTAATATTTTTGCTTTAGTTGTTCCTATTTCCTTTAATATATCTAGTAATAGACCTACTCTATCATTTGATTTTATTTGAACCTCTACTTGATAAGCTGCTTTTTCTTTATTAGTATCTTCATTATACCATTCTACATCTATCATACGATTTTCTTCTGATAGTAAATCTTTTATGTTTGTACAATCTTTCCTATGAACTGATACACCTCTTCCTTTTGTTATATATCCTACTATTTCATCTCCTGGAAGTGGATTACAGCATTTTGAAAGTTTTACTAGACAATTATCAATGCCCTTTACAATTACTCCTGAGCTAGATGATTTTGGATTTCTATTTCTACTTTTTGCTAATTCTTCTATTTTTTCTTCAATATTTTCTTCTTCATGTTCTTTTCTATATTCTTGTAGCATTCTAGCAATTACTTTCACTGAAGAATTTGCCCCAAATCCTACTGCTGCATACATATCATCTAAACTTTTATATTTATATTTTTCCATCATTGGTTCTATATACTCTGTTTTAAATAAATCACTATGTGTAAGTCCTATTCTTTTTAACTCTTTCTCAATTAGCTCTTTTCCTTTTTCAATATTTTCTGTCTTTTGAGCTTTTTTAAACCAACTTTTTATCTTATTTTTTGCACTTGTACTTTTTACAAATTTAAGCCAATCTCTACTTGGTCCTTTTGAATTTTCCGATGTGATTATTTCTATAATATCACCACTTTTTAATGGTGTAATAATAGGCATCATTTTACTATTTATCTTGCATCCTGTCATGTGATGTCCAATCTCTGCATGTATACTATATGCAAAATCGATTGGCGTAGCTCCCCTTGGTAATACTTTTATAGCTCCTTTAGGAGTAAATACATAAACTTCATCTTCAAACAATTCTGTTTTTAAAGTTTCCAAAAATTCTTGTGGGTCTTGCATTTCTTTTTGCCATTCTAAAGTTTCACGTAACCAAGCTAATTTATCTTCTTGTACTTTTATTGGCTGTTTCTTTCCAAAGTAACTAGCTTCTTTATATGCCCAATGTGCTGCAATACCAAATTCAGCTATTTTATGCATTTCCCAAGTACGTATTTGAACCTCAAATGGTGTTCCTTTTTCTCCTAATAATGTAGTATGAATTGATTGATACATATTCGGCTTTGGAACTGATATATAGTCTTTAAAACGTCCTGGCATTGGACTATATAGTTCATGTACCACACCTAATGCAGCATAACAGTCTTTTACAGAGTTAACTAAAATTCTAAGTGCAAATAAATCATATATTTGATCTAAAGTTTTATTATCTCTTTTCATTTTTCTATAAATACTATATAAATGTTTTGCTCTTCCTGTTACTTCAGCTTCTATCTTTTGTTTCTTTAATTCTATTCTAATATCTGCCATTATTTTTTCTATAAATTTTAGTCTTTCTTCTCTTTTCTTATTTATTCCTTCTACTAATTCATGATATTCTTCTGGATATAAATATTTAAAAGATAAATCTTCTAATTCCCATTTTAAAGAATATAACCCTAATCTATTTGCAAGTGGTGCATATAATTCCATTGTTTCTTTTGCGTTTGCAATTTGTCTATCTCTTTTTAAATATTTTAAAGTTCTCATATTATGCAATCTATCTGCTAGTTTTATTAAAATTACTCTTATGTCTTTTCCCATTGCAAGAAACATTTTTCTATAATCTTCTACTTGTCTTTCTTCTACAGATGTAAATGACATATTTCCAAGTTTTGTAACACCAGCTACCATTTCTGATATTTCTTTTCCAAATTCCTCTTCTATGTCCTTTTGTGTAACATCTGTATCTTCTACTACATCATGAAGTAAAGCTGCACATATTGTACTATCATCTAATCCTATATCTGCTAATATATATGCAACATTAAGAGGATGTATAATATATGGCTCTCCTGAACGTCTTACTTGATTTCCATGATGACTTAAAGCATAATTATATGCTTTCATTATTAGTTTGGTATCTACTTTTCTTGTATGCGCTTTTCGCTTTAAAATTACATCTTGTATATCTATATTTTTATTTTCTTCTTGCACTTTTGTTATTCACCCCTTAACTTTTCTATATTGATTTCATTATATCTTTCATATTAATTTGTATATTATCTACTCCATTAAATGTGTTTATCTCTAAAACTCCTGCAACATCTACTTTGTCTCCCATTTTGTATTCCTCTACCAAATTTCCCATATTAAATCCAATGGCATTAATAATGTTATTATTATCTTTTAGAGTTAATTTTAAATGTTTTCCTTCTGATAAAGCTCTTATTGAATCAATTTTTAAATTTTTAAAAGCAAATATTGGCATTTTATTTGCTTCCCCAAATGGTTCTAATTGTTTTAAACTATTTACCATTTCTCTTCCGATATCACTTAAATCAATTTTCGCATCAATGTTTATAACTGGTATTATTTCGTCAATATGATTTTTACTAGCTATACTTTCAAGTTCTTCTTTGAATTTTTTAAAATTTTCTTTTTTTATTGTAATTCCTACTGCCATACTATGTCCACCAAATTTTTCAATAGTATCACTACAATTTGTTAATGCATCATGTAAATCAAATCCTGGTATACTTCTTCCAGAACCTTTTCCTATTCCTTCTTCTTCAAAACTAAGTAATATACTTGGTTTAAAATACATTTCTGTAATTTTGGAAGAAACTATTCCTATTACCCCATGATGCCAATTTTCTCCTCCAATTATAATAGTTTTATTTTTATCTAAGTGTTCATTTTGTATTTTATTTATAGCACTTTCAAATATTGCTTTTTCTGTTTCTTGTCTTTGTCTATTATGCTCATTTAATTTTTTTGTTAATATATTTACTTCATTTATATTTGTTGACAACAATAATTCTAACGCTTCTTGTGCTTTTCCCATTCTTCCACATGCATTTATTCTAGGTGCTACGCCAAAAGAAATAGTATTAGAATCAATTTTAGTATAGCCTGAAGAATTTATAATAGATTTTAGACCAATGTTTCTTGTTTGTTTCACTAACATTAATCCTAATTTTGCTATTACTCTATTTTCATCTACTAAAGGAACAATATCTGATATAGTTCCTATACATACAATATCTAAATATTTCAAATAAGTTTCTTCTTCTAAACCTAATTTTATTCCTAATGCTTGAATTACTTTAAATACTACTCCCACTCCTGCTAGTTCTCTAAATGGATATTTACTATCTTTTCTTTTATTATCAATAACTGCAATTGCATTTGGTAATTCATTTGTTGGTTCATGATGATCTGTTACAATTGTTTCAATTCCTAAAAAATTAGCATACTCGATTTCTTCAATTGCAGATATTCCACAATCTACGGTAATCATTAAATCACAACCATCTTGTGCTATTTTATCAATTGCTTTTTTATTTAATCCATAGCCTTCTTCTAATCTATTTGGTATATATATTGATGTTTCTAATCCTAGGTCTTTTAAAAAGCTTTTTAATACAGTTATACTTGTGATTCCATCTACATCATAATCACCATAAATTGTAACTTTTTGTTTATTGTTTATTGCTTTTATTATTCTTTGTATTGCTATTTCCATATCTGTTATTAAAAATGGATCATAAAAATCTTGTCTTGTTGGGTTTAAAAATAGTCTTATATCTTCTTTTTGGACAATATTTCTATTAACCAATATTGTAGCTAATAATTCATTAATTTGATAATTACTTTTGATTTGTTCAACTTTTTCTCTATCTGTTTGACATATTTGCCACTTTTTATACATATTCCTCTCCTAATTCTAATTTTTTATTATTGTATAACATTTTCATTTTTTTTAAAAGAGGTTTTTATAATTTTATTTACTTTTATTTATATACAATTTTTATTTGTATTTCTTTTTAAAAATCTTTTTTCTAAAGTTCTACATTATTTTTTAAAAACTTACCTTTTTTACTTGAATTTATTTTACTTTTAGTATAATATATAAAAGAAGTAAAGAGATTTCACTTAAGGAGGAAAAAATGCCAAAAAATACAAAAGAACAAAAAGATTTAGAAAAAGAAATAAAAGAAGTAAAAAAGAAAACACCTGCTAAAAAAACTACAACTAAAAAAGCAGCTTCATCAACAAGAACTACTAAGAAAAACACTACTTCTTCAAATAAGAAAATAGAAAACAAAATAGAACCCAAAAATAAAGTATCAAAAAAAACTACTACTAAAAAGACAGCTAAAAAAAGTAAATCAAAATCTGATATCAAAAAACCTGAAATTCTAGAATATTATGATTTACCTTATAGATACAATCAAACTATTATAAAGGTTTTAGCCCAAACACCAACTAGTTTATTTATATATTGGGATATTTCAGATGAAGATAGAAAAAATTTAGAAAATCAATATGGCAAGAATTTTTTCGAAATAACAAGACCTATTTTAATTGTATATAATGATACATTAGGATACAGTTTTGAGGTTGAAATTAATGATTTTGCAAATAGTTGGTATTTACATGTTGCTGATAGTAAATGCAACTATAGAGTTGAATTAGGTAGACGCCCTATTCAAAAAACAGATACATTAAACACTAATTATGTTTATGTATCTACTTCAAATGAGATTGAATCTCCAAATGATCATATTTTATTTGATAAAAATCAAAAGATGGTTTACTTTAAAGATGTTAAAACTGGCAAAAAAACTAAAAAATCTATTAATACCCTTTCTTTTATTAGGAATATGGGAAAAATATATGACATTTATGACTTGTATAAAGTTATGTACAAAAATGAAAATGTAGAAGATATTTATGACTTGTCAAACCCATCTTCATAAATTAAAAGTCAAAGGAGAATTATAATGCAATCAAAAAAAGGATATGTAAGCTTTGTACTTCATGCACATCTTCCTTTTATACATCATCCAGAAAGTGATGATTATTTGGAAGAGTCATGGTTATATGAAGCTATTTCAGAAACTTATATACCATTACTTACTAATTTTCAAAAATTAGTAGATGAAGGGGTGGATTTTAGAATTACAATGTCAATGACACCACCTCTACTTTCAATGTTAGATAATAAACTATTACAAAGAAAATATATTAAATATTTAAAAAGATTAATTGAATTATCATCAAAAGAAATCAAAAGAACTGCTGGAGATGAAAGATTAAACAAACTTTCCAAATACTATTTTGATCGTTATTCTAACGATTTACATTTGTTTAAAGATGTTTATAAATGTAATTTAATCGAAGCATTTAAACACTTTCAAGATATTGGTGTTTTAGAAATTATCACATGTGGTGCAACTCATGGATATTTTCCTATTTTGTATGTAAATGAAAAAACGGTTAAAGCTCAAATTGCTGTTGGTGTTCAGACTTATGAAAGATATTTTGGAAGAAAACCTCGTGGTATTTGGTTACCTGAATGTGGATATGTTCCAGAAGCTGATAAGTATTTAAAAGAATTTGGAATTCAATATATTATTACTGAAACACATGGAATTTTATATGCAAATCCAACTCCTATTTATGGTACTTTTGCTCCTATTGTTTCACCTCAAGGTATTGTTGCATTTGGACGTGATGTTGAATCTTCAAGACAGGTATGGAGTTCTGTTAATCGGTTATCCTGGTGATTATAATTATAGAGAATTTTATCGTGATATAGGATACGAAGCTGATTATGATTATATAAAACCTTATATTGCACATAATGGTGTTAGAGTTCATACTGGTATTAAATATTATAGAATTACAGGAGATACTGATTTCAAAGATTATTATAACCCTAGATGGGCTATGGATTCAGCTGAAAAACAAGCAGGTCATTTCTTAGATTCTAGAACAGCTCAGATAAATGATGTATCTAAATATATGGATAAACCACCTATAATTTTATGTCCTTATGATGCTGAACTATATGGACACTGGTGGTATGAAGGTCCTTATTGGTTATATATTTTATTTAAAAAGATTTATTATGATGACTGTAACTTTGAATTAATTACTCCGTCAGAATATATTGATAAATACCCATCTATGCAAGAATGTTTGCCTTGTCGTTCAAGTTGGGGTGCAAATGGTTATAGTGAAGTTTGGTTAAATCCTACAAATGATTATGTTCATAGACATTTACATGTTGCTGGTGATAGAATGTGTGAATTAGCTAATCTTTTTCCTAATAGCAAAGGCTTACAAAAAAAGGCTTTAAATCAGTGTGCTAGAGAACTTCTTCTTGCACAAAGTAGTGATTGGTTATTTATAATTACAAATGGAACTATGGTAGATTACGCAAAAAAAAGAATTAAAGATCACATTGGTAGATTTACAAAATTATATTATCAAATAAAAGATAATAATATTGATGAAGAATTTTTAAAAGATATATCAAAAAAAGATTGTGTATTTCCAGATATTGATTATAAAATATATTTATAAAAGTTTAAAAATGCAATTTCTTTCAATGAAATTGTATTTTTTCTTATTTTTATGGACAAATTTCCAATTAATAAAATTGGCATAGTATAATGTATAAGTTTTTAGCATTTAGCAGATACTAATTTTATTAGAAGGGAGTTTTTCGATAAATGAAATCATTATGTATTAAAACAAATAATTCTAATTTAATTACGTATCTATTAAATGAATTAAATAATATAGAATTAGAACAAGTTTGTTTCTCTGCGAATCAATTTAAACATTATAAAAATGTTATTATTCATTATACTGGTCAAAATAATCAATTATTTTTTAACAAATTAAGCACCATTCTATCCCTTCTAGTGATTGATGAGTTAGAAGAAGATTTTTTACGAAAAATAATTTCACAAAACTATTTCTATTTTGATAAAAAAGAACAAAATGTAATTTTAAATTTATGTTTTGATATTATAGCAGATGATTTTTCTACCATTTTCGATAAGAAATTTAAATCTTTGTATAATAGTTTCTATGATTATATTTCTAGTAATAAGACATTAATATTAAAAGGTTTTACCAATTTTAGAATAAAAGCTTATTTTAAAATTCTAGATGAAATTGTAAATGAAGCTGTAAATAGTTATATTATCGAAAAAGAATATTTAGAGTTTATTTCTCTGTTAAAGCTATATATTAACTCACAAAATTCTAATTGTGAAGTTATTCATATTATTTACTCTCCTTCAGAGTCAATTTTATTAGATTCAAATAAAGAAATTATTACAATTGCAAATGATAATTTAAATACAAAATATTTAAGTGATATTACCTTTTCTTCTAATGATTATACATTAAATACTCTTTTAACACTTTTGCCTAAAAAAATATATATCCACTTAATTAATTCTTATATAGATGAATTTATCAATACTCTTCAATCTGTATTTGAAAATAGACTTCATATTTGTACTGATTGTAGTATTTGTAATTTATATAAAAAGTCTAAAAAATCAAAAAACCCCAATACTGTTTAATAGTCTAAATAGTATTGGGATTTATTATTATTTATTTTAACTCAAAGAATTAATTGCTTCTTCTAATCCTGGTAATAATACATCTGTTAATTCATCATTTGAAACTACTTTCCATTTTTTATCTTCTTTTACAGCTTGTATTGTCTTTGTTGTAGTTGTTGTTTGAACTTGATCATTTTTAAGTTCTTCTGAAAAATATCCTTCTATTTGTTCTTCTGATACATTATCTCCTCCAAATGCTGCTTTTAAAGCTTTTTGCATATAGTTAGATATTATTGTTTTAAAGTCTTTATTTATTACTTCAACTTCAATTGTAGCTTTATCATTTTCCTCTGTAACTTTTTTTACTTTCCATTCTAATTTGTCAAAAAGTAATTTTTGTGTTTCTTCACTAAATTCTGTATTGTCTACTAAATTATCGCCACTAATAAATTCTTGTGCACTTTTAAAGTCACCTTCTTTTAAATTTGAAAATAACCCATCAACTGATTTTTTTGGATTACTTGATGTAACTATCATAATTGTTAATATAGCAGCTACAACTACTACTGCAATAACTGTTGCTATTGCTGGCCATGTTGTTTTCTTATTACTGTTTTTACTTGGTTTCTTTTTACTTGTGTTTGTTTTTGTTTCAAATTTCTTAGTTTCTTCTTTTTTTGTTTCTACCTTTGATTCCTTGTTTTCAACCTTTGGCTTTTCCTCTTTTTTAGTCTCCTTTTTAGGTGTTTCTACTTTTTCTACTTTAGTTTCTTTTTTAGCTTCTTGTTTTTTATTTTCTTCTTTTTTGATTTCTTTTTTTTCTTCGCTCATAAACTAAACCTCTCTTCCTTTTATTTTTATATTGGATATATGTTGATTATATATTAACTATTTTATTTTTGCAACATTTTTTACATATTTTTAAGAGATTTTGTTTTTATTTTAGTAATATTTTTAATCTTGTAAAGCAAAGTTTATTCCTCTTGCTACAATATCCTTCATGTTTTCAATTAAATCATCAATTTCCTTTGGTGTAACAATTAAGTTATAGTCTTTCGGAACTAATGCCTCTTTTATTTCTTCATAATTATCTTCTTCTTTTAAATTATTTAAATAATCATTTGATTTAGCATCATTTTGTAATTTTTGAATAAATAGATCTAAACAATCATTAACAAGTACTGCTGTTTCAACAACAGTTGGAATTCCTATCGCAATCACTGGTATGCCTAATGTTGTTTTACTTATTTCACTTCTTGTGTTTCCTACTCCTGCTCCTGGTACTATTCCTGTGTCTGAAATTTGTACAGTACTACTAATTCTTTCAATACTTCGTGATGCCAAAGCATCTATTACTATTATTAGTTTTGGTTTTATATTGTCAACAATTCCTTTCAATATTTCTACTGTTTCAATTCCTGTTGTACCTAATACTCCTGGTGAAATTGCACTTACCATTCTTGTGCCTTCTTCTACATATTGAGGTAAATATTTAATAAGATGTCTTGTTACATCTGTTTCATTTATTACTTTAGGTCCTAAACTATCAGGTGTTACATATACATTTCCTAATCCTACAACTAATATTTCTGCTTGTTTATCTACGTGTGAGTCTATTATCTTTCTTAATTCATTTGTTAATGCTTCAGAAGCTTTTTGTATTTCATTTTCTTGCGCTATTTTTAGTTTTTTAACATCTATTGTTATATAATTTCCAATTGGTTTTCCTATTGCTTTTTGTCCATTTTCATTTGTTATTTTAACTCTTTCAATTTTTATATTTTCATCTATATCTTCTTTTGTGCTTTCAATTCCATCAATTTCGTTTTCTAAGTTATTTGCTTTTTGGTATAAGTCTCTTCTTTCTGATGCTAAGTCTGTTCTGAAATTGTACGCTTTATTTTCGTTAAACATAAAAAAACCTCACTTTCATTATTATTGTGAGATTTTTTTAAACTTTTATTCAATTTTTTATTTAATTCATTTTTAATATTGACTTATTACTACTAATAAATTTTATTCTAAAATATTATGGTCTATTTTCATTTGAATATACATTATTTGATAAATTCTGGTCACTACACCATACCTCATATACATTAAAATATGCACCACTACTTGTTCCTGAATTCAAATCTCCCCAGTTTGATTCAGATGGAATTAATATACTGCAAGTTCTATTTCTTCTCTTATTTCTGCTTTTTTTGTTTCCTCTTTTGCAGTT